>JABUBN010000513.1_pt1 | contig 11334 bp, 7 predicted proteins | sample 7240341 | NCBI WGS metagenome assembly JABUBN01 (sample SAMN07256345, study PRJNA390944) | subsurface metagenome | isolation source: Methane hydrate marine sediment | place: Pacific Ocean: Eastern North Pacific, ODP site | reverse complement strand
TTGGTTAGACAATCGTGGATAACCATTTGTGTTTCTCCGGGAGAGAGGGGAATGTCAGATAAGGGAAAAGATGGAAACAGCGGGGAAGGGAAGGATTTTGCCGATCTCTTAGACTCTTACCATGTAGAGATGCGCGAGGATCTTCAGGTTGGGGATAAGGTTGAGGGAGAGATCATTTCCATTGGAAGGAATACGGTTTTTATCGATACGGGGACCAAGACGGACGGTGCCGTGGATAAAGAAGAGCTTCTTGATGACAAGGGGGAAATGCCCTTTAAGGAAGGCGACCATCTCGAACTCTATGTAGTGCTGGTTTCTGAAAGTGAGGTCAGGCTCTCCAAAGCCATTTCGGGTAGTGGCGGCCTCAATCTCTTGAGGGATGCCTTTGAGGGGGCTATCCCGGTGGAAGGCAAGGTGAAGGAGTTGTGCAAGGGTGGTTTTCGCGTTGAAATCCTGCAGAGAAGGGCTTTTTGCCCTGGTGGCCAGATCGATGTGAGCTTTGTTGAAAACCCCGATGACTATGTAGGGAAAGCATACCAATTTCTGATTACACAGTTTGAGGAGCATGGCAAAAATATCGTAGTTTCAAGACGTGAACTTCTTGAACGAGACCTCAAAAAGGCCCGACAAGAGTTCTACGAAACCCTTACCATTGGTTCCCAGCTGGAGGGCAGGGTCACCAGATTGAAGCCCTTTGGGGCATTCGTGGAACTTTTTCCTGGTATCGACGGGATGGTTCACCTTTCGGAGCTGAGCTGGTCACGGGTGGAAAAACCTGATGACGTACTCAAGGTTGGAGAATCAGTCACGGTCAAGGTATTAAGAATTGAGGAGGGTGAAGGTTCTGGTCAGGTGAAGATAGGCCTTTCCATTAAAGGAGTGACCGGAGATCCCTGGGACACCGTTGAAGAGAGATTCCATGAGGGAGATGAGGCCACGGGAACGGTGACGCGATGTGCAGGTTTCGGCGCTTTTGTGGAGGTAGCACCCGGTATTGAGGGGCTGGTCCATATCAGTGAAATGAGTTACAGGAAGAGGATTTTGAAGCCTGAAGATGTGGTAGAGCCTGGTGATACCGTTCACGTGATCGTAAAGGAAGTTGATACTGCGAGAAGAAGGATCTCCCTCAGTATACGGGATGTTGAAGGAGATCCCTGGACGGAGGTAGAAGGAAAGTACCACGTGGGCCAGTCACGAGACGGCATCGTAGAGAAAAAGGAGCAATTTGGGTATTTCATTGCGCTGGAGCCCGGGATCACGGGGCTGCTTCCAAAATCGAGAATAAAGAGCTCATTTCAACCTGCATCGATTGAAAAACTAAAGGAAGGTGACACTATCCCCGTCACTATTGAAGAGATTAAACCGGATGAGCGAAAAATAACCCTTACCGTTGGTGATTCGCGGGATGAAGGGGACTGGAAAAGCTTTACAAGGGCCCCACAAAAGCCCTTAGGTACCCTGGGAGAGAAGCTGCAGCAGGCTCTCAAGTCTAAGAAAAAGTGACTCGGTCAACCCTCAGGGCCTATTTCCTGGTTACCACAAGGCACCCAGCCATCATGTCGTGAAGCCCTTGCTTTCTTGAAGTGAAGGCCACCATGAGATAGCCGATAAGAAAGATAAAGGTGGAAATGATCTTGCCGAGGTGCCGTCCGGTGGCTCTGCCAAACGAAATCCTATCTCCTGATAAATTGGTAACTTTGATACCGAGAGCCATCTTACCCAATGTGCCTTGTGTCGATGAACTCTCCATGATAGCGAAGTAGAGCCACCCCAGAATAATTCCGCCGAGGTGACCCAAAGCCCCTGCACCTGCCGAGGTTCCGGCGGTAAACTCATGGACGAGATCGATGAACCCCCCAATGATGAACCCACAGACCATCAAAATGAGTGCATCAATGATGAATGCAGCAAATCGTTTCCAGAACCCCGCATAGCCCTTGAATGCATCCTGTTCGGTGATGAATTGAAATGCCCCGGCTTGTGCTTGAGGAGGGAAGGGGGGTTGTTGGAAAGCGGGTGGTTGAGGACCTGATAGGGGCTCAGCCTGGGCGGTCTGATCGGAGCTTGTTTCTGCCCTTGGTTCAATTACGATCTTACCACCGCACTTCTTGCACGTGGCAACCGCGCTTTTTCCTGGACGGATTGTATCATCGGGAATCTTGTAAATGGCGTTACAGGTAGGGCACACAATCTTCATGATTTACTCCTGTGACAGGGGCAAGAGGCTCCTCTGTGAATTGGACTTCGCCCTGATAAACAGCCTTGCCCACGGTACCCCCCCCCTCTTCTTGACCTGTCAAGGGGGTCGGGTTTCTCTTGGTTGAGCCGATCTACCGAAAAAACTGCACGAGGCAGCGAGAGTCTCAAAACCGAGGCTCCTCATAGTCCATGTCAAAGGCCTCGGCGACTGCCTTCAGGGCCACCTTTCCTTGGTAAATGTTGAGTCCTCTCGCGAGTGCCCTGCTGCGGGCCATGGCAGTCTCGGGGCCCTGATCAGCGAGGTCAAGGGCGTAGGAAAGGGTAGAGTTCGTCAGGGCATAGGTTGAGGTACGGGGTACTGCTCCCGGCATATTGGCCACGCAATAGTGGACCACCTTATGGGCGATGTAGGTGGGATCATCGTGGGTGGTGGGGTGGGTTGTCTCGCACAGCCCTCCCTGATCCACCGAGGTATCCACGATGGCTGAACCGGGCTCCATACTCTTTACCATATCCCTGGTCACGAGTTTCGGAGTCTTGGCCCCGGGAATCAGCACAGCCCCGATGAGCAGATCGGCGCCCAAAACCTCCTCTTCGATATTGGCCCGATTAGACATAATGGTTGTTACCGATCCTTTCATGATATCGCGGACATAGGCCAGCCTGGTGGGATTGATGTCGATGATGCTTACCTGGCTCTGCATGCCGACTGCAGCATGGCAGGCATTGATGCCCACGATACCTGCGCCGATAATCACCACCTTTGCCGGGGGAACCCCTGAGGCACCGCTCAGCAGAATTCCCTTGCCCCCGTTTCTTGCCTCCAGGCAGTGAGCCCCTGCCTGGATGGCGAGGCGACCAGCCACCTCACTCATGGGGGCCAGGAGGGGTAGAGACCCATCGTCAAGCTGGATGGTCTCGTAGGCTATTGACATGGCACCGCTGTGGATAAGGTGCTCGGTGAGTGGTCGGCTTGCTGCAAGATGGAGATAGGTGAAGAGAATCTGCCCCTCCCTGATTCGGGGATATTCTGGTTCGAGGGGTTCTTTGACCTTGAGGATCATATCTGCCCGCTCCCACAGAGCACTCGCATCCTTAAGGAGCGTGGCCCCGGCCGCTTTGAATTGCCTATCGGTGATACCGCTTCCCATGCCTGCATTCTTTTCAATGAGAACCTGATGTCCATGGGCTGTCAGGGCTGAGACCCCTGCTGGAGTGATAGCCACACGGAGTTCTTCTCTCTTGATTTCTGTGGGAATGCCAATGATCATGATTTCTCCCTCCCAAAAGGTTTCGGGTAAGCCCTGGAACTTTCGGTAGTTCTTTGGGTCAACACCAGGGTGTCTGCATTATTATACATGGACTAAGCAAAAAGGCAAAAGGCAAAATGTGAGTGAGGAAAAACAACAACAATCATGATCTGAAGCTCACATTTTACCAGAATTTTATTAATCGACAAAAAGCGGAATGTCCAATCAGGGAGTTTATCCGAAAAACTGCACCCATTTGTTAATGGGGTGATTCTTCTGGGGATCATTCCCTTTCTATATCGGGTAGAAATACGTATGAGGCACTGCGTGGGATTAATAGACAGGTCTTTGAAGTGGTAGTATCGGATAAGTCTCTTGTCTAAATTAGAGGAGAACAAGGTGAGAGGCCTGCTTCGCTTTCAGGAAAGGGCGGAACCAAAGCAGGGGTGCCATAAATTTTGATGGCTTCCCGAGATGCCGATGATATCTCTAATAGATACACGAACATCCGAGAAGCCTCTTACACGCCACGACTCACTCCCTTTTGTTCAAGTATAACCTGTGGAGGCAGGGTAACGTCAAGGTCCAGGGTATGGGTATCTTTTTTTTGGTTATGCCCCTGGCCCAGACCTGGCATGCAAAGCATCAGTACAAAGAGCTTACTTACGAAATACTGTAACGACCACACTGTATTCCAGAAGTGTCGCGCCAGGGCAGGCCTATAACATGGCCTCTTACTGGGTCGGTTCAAAATGGTTTATTGCGCCCTAAGCCTTAGAATCATAGGCTCCATCTATATAAACCATTTTGAAACGCCCACTCATTTGAACTATGTGGGGCATAATCCAAAAAAAAGACACCCATACCCTGCAAGAAGCTTAAGAATCAATAGGTTAGGTTTCACTATGAGGTGACCGTGCTTGTGGAGGCTTGTGGCCGTCCGGTGGTTTTCTTTAATAATGCTGGAGTTGTGTAGCACGAAATTCATTTTTCCCTTAACCTGCGTTTTTACTATAATCTAAAATTATTTCAAGGACTTGTACTTATAGGAATAAGTTAATCCTGAAAACCAAGATGTAAAGGTCTTGCCCCGCATTTTTTATTGAAGGCTCAAAAACTCTTTTATTTCCTCAAGACGAGGGATACCCTTACGGGCCCCTATCTCCCTGCATTTGAGTGCAGCAGTGGCCGAGGCGAAACGCATGCATTCTGGGACATCCCAGCCCTGAAGCAGACCATAGATGTACCCACCATGATACACATCACCTGCCCCCGTGGTATCCACTGAATCGATGGAAAAGGCCTTCTGAAAAAGGAGCTCCTCACCGCTCAACCCCACACTCCCTTTTGAACCCCGAGTGATGATCACCTCTTTGGGGCCTAACTGGCGGAGGGCCGCAAGGACCTTCTCAGGGGGTGCACCTTTTCCCACCAGCGCTTCTGCAAAACCTTCTGAAGCGATCAACACATCCACCAGGGATACCAGTTCCCGGGAACCATCCCTCATCGTTCCGGCATCCATGACCACGGAAATCCCCCTTTTTCTGGCCTGGCGTGCTGCTTCCAGGCATGCTTCGATCATCAGGCCATCCAAATGCAGGATTTTGGCTTTTGAAAAAGGGCTCAGGTCTACGTCAGCGGCTCTCAGATGAGGAACACTTCCCCGGTGCCAGAACACGGTCCTGTTTGCACCTGCTTGGGTTATTGCAATAAAGGCAAACTGAGAGGTATATCCCGGGGTGATCTTTAGATAGCTAGAGTCTACTTTTTCGTCTTTAAGCCCCTTTACGATTTCACTGCCAAAGTGATCGTCAGATATGGAACCTAAAAAGGATGTTTGTATGCCCAGGCGGGAAAGGGTGACAAGGGCAGTAGAGGCCGGTCCCCCACACTGAATATGGAGGTCCAAGAGCTCGCACTTGCCATCTTCTTCAGGATAGACTTTAAGTCTTCCCAAGAAATCAAGGCAAGCTTGGCCAAGGCCAATAACCTGAATGTTTTCAGCGATAGAAGTGCTCTCTTTTATCAATGGGGTGAAATCTCTGTATAGCCTAACATTGTGTTTTGATTATGCCTGTTGTGTGAGCCTTTTCGGCATGGGTAACATGAAACTCCAGGGTATGGGTATCTTTTTTTTGGTTATGCCCTTGGCCCAGACCTGGCTTTTAAGGAACGCGGACCTGAACTTGAGTTGTGAAATACTGCAGCGACCACACTATGGCCCAGCGACGTCGCGCCAGAGCAGGCCTAAACAAATTCCAAATTCAAATGTTCTAAATCCAAAACCATTAAATAGTTCCTTGCTAAACTCCAACATGTTTTGGTCATTTGGATTTTGATATTTGATATTGTTTAGAGTTTAGGATTTAGTGCTTAGTATTTTCCCCTTATTCGATATTAGGATGTAGGATTTATTTATTTCCTCATTCCTGGTCGGTTTGAGGCGAAGCTTCACTAGATGGATACAGTTGCGAAATGTGTGACTATTGTATATGATGTTTAGTTGAGAGATCGCCCATATCCGGAGTAGGTGTGGATAGTTCAGAAAAACATATCATGCACATAACCTATTTTGATCTGCTGTTGAAAAGGGCTTGCTATCAGCTCCTTGTGGTTTTGTCTTTTTTCATTGCTCTATCTCTTTTCTCTGGTGACGTGTGCTATTGCTTTTCTCTTGAAGAGGACAGCGCCGGTTATGAGAAGCTCAGATACGAGATGGTGGAGAAACAGATTGCTGCCAGGGGCATTAGAGATGAGAACGTTTTGCGAGCCATGAGGAATGTCCCCCGCCATCTGTTTGTGTCAGAAAGACGCAGAGGTTCAGCCTATGGAGATTTCCCCTTGTCTATTGGATATGGGCAGACTATCTCTCAGCCTTACATTGTAGCTTTGATGACCGAGTTGCTCAAACCAGGAAAAGATCATATTGCTTTAGAGGTGGGGACCGGCTCCGGGTATCAGGCAGCAGTGCTCAGCGAGATAGTGAAAGTGGTGTATACTATAGAGATTATTCCGCCCTTAGGTAGGGCTGCTGAAAAGCGACTGAAAGAGCTGGCATATGAGAACATTACCGTGAAGGTGGGCGACGGGTACTACGGATGGGAAGAATACGGCCCTTTTGACTGCATTGTTGTGACAGCAGCATCTGATCACATTCCTCCTCCCCTTATTAAGCAACTGAAGAAGGGGGGGAAGATGGCTATACCGGTGGGTCGGCCATTCCTGGTGCAACATCTCATGTTAGTAGAAAGATCAGAGCACGGTGATATACAGACAAGGAGTATTTTGCCGGTCAGATTTGTGCCGTTCCGCCGGGAATGGAAATAACTCTATAAACGAAGTGAGCTGAATAACCTTGTTTCCTTTTTTTGCCCTTCTCTGTATCTCTTCGAGTTTCCTCGCCTTTGAACTACTCTTGATGCGACTTTTCAGTATCGTCCAGTGGTATCATTTCGCCTACATGGTGATTAGTATAGCCCTTTTGGGTTTTGCTGCGAGCGGGACGTTGCTGGCCCTTATTCAGAGCAGAGGGAAGGGGGTGGTATCTGAGGCACAGTGTATTCTCCTTTTTTCTCTTACCTCTTTTTTGCTTTTCCTCTTCACCGCAGCGAGTTTCTTTGTAGCTCAAACGATTCCGTTCTCTCCCTTTGAGTTAGTGTGGCAGAAGCGGCAGTTTCTCTATCTGGCAGGATACTATGGGCTGTTTTTCATTCCCTTTTTTTTTGGCTGGGTGCTTTATTGGCTTAAGTTTCATGCGCTTCAGGGAACAGATAGGCCGGGTTTATTTCTTCAACCTGCTGGGTTCCGGAATAGGTGTAGTGATAGCCTTGATTTCCTTTTATGTGGTACCTCCGGCTCTGTTGCTCATCGTTCCCAGTTTTTTTGCCCTCTTAGGCTTCTTTTTTTCTGTCCCGAAGAAGATGAGAACGAAACGATACCTTGTTTTGAACCTAGTCGGTTTGGTCTTGGTTCTTAGTTATCTAATGAAAGGGGGCATCACTTTAGAGATTTCTCCCTACAAAGGGATTAGTAAGGGCTTACAGCTACCAGATGCCCAACTCGAATATGAAGAATACTCACCTCTGGGATTGGTGCAGGTAGTAGATGCACCTTCATTGCGGTACGCACCCGGACTGAGCCTCACCTATGCCCAGGGCCCACCTCCACAGAAGGAGCTCTTTATAGATGGAAATTCCTATGGTGCAGTCACTAATTTCAAAGGTGACAAGGATGCCATAGCATATCTCGATCACAGTACCTTTTCCCTTGCCTATCACGTGATTTCACCGCAGGAGGTGTTGGTCTTGGACCCGGGAGGTGGAAGTCAGATCCTTGCCGCGTTGTTTCACTCCGCTGATCATATACAGGCTGTTGAGCCTCAACCCACTATTGTGAATCTTCTAAGGGGTCCCCTCCGGTCCTTTTCCCATCATATCTATGACCATCACCCTCATATTCAGGTGGATATAGCATCTCCCCGGGAGTTCATATCCAGAGACGTCAGGACATACGATCTAATCCAATTAGACGTAATTGGCAGTTGGGGAGGGGTGGGAGGAGGCATTTATGCTACGGGAGAAAACTACACGTACACGGTAGAGGCATTCCAGGAGTATTTCGCGCACCTGAAACCGCAAGGCATACTGAGTGCTTCTGCCTGGTTGAGCAGCCCTCCCCGCACCTTTCTGAAGCTCATGGCCTTGGCCGCCGAGACCTTGGACAAGAATGGTGCAGGAGATATCTCTCGGTCAATGGTAGCTATTCGGAGCTGGGCGACAGGCACGGTGCTTATAAAGAAAGGAGAGTTTAGTTTTGAGGAGGGTGTGAGGATAAGGAATTTTTGTAAAGAGAGAGCCTTTGATCTGGTTTATTTGCCAGGGATTGAGCAGGGAGATGTTAATCACTATAGTGTACTCGAAAGCCCGATTTACTATGAGAGTGCTGAGAGTTTGTTGCGAAGGAATACCCGTCATGAATTCTATGAAAACTACCTGTTCAACATAAGACCACCCACTGATGATAAGCCCTACTTTTTCCATTTTTTCAGATTATCAGCCCTGGTTTATCTTCTAAAAACACTGGGGAGGGAATGGATCCCTTTCCTTGAGTGGGGCTCCGTAATCTTGTGGGGCACCTTGTTCCAAGCTCTCATTATAGCACCCCTGTTCATATTTTTGCCGCTTGTTTTCATAAGAGGCAAGGGCAGACCATTTCGTCTGGGAAAAGGAAAAATCTTTTTGTATTTTAGCTTACTTGGACTGGCTTTTTTGTTTGTGGAGATGGCTTTTATTCAAAGACTCATTGTGGTATTAACTCATCCAATCTTTGCTTTAGCCTTGGTGTTATTTAGCCTGCTGTTTTTCTCCGGAATAGGCAGCCTTTTGAGTAATAGGGTGGGGGAAGGAAGGAGATGGATCCCTTTTGCAGGGATACTCTTTTTTTCCTCTGTCTCCGTTCTATGCTTAGATGGGTTGCTCAAGGTTTTTCTCCCGTATTCTCTTTTTTTGAAGTGCCTCCTGCTCGTATTTTTTTTGGCTCCTTTAGGCTTTTTTATGGGGATGCCTTTTCCTATAGGTCTACAGGTGGTCGCAGATAGGCAGCGCAGTTATATACCCTGGGTGTGGGGGGTAAATGGAGTTGCCTCTGTGATAGCCCCTGTTTTGGGGAGCTTGTTGAGTATCTGGCTGGGTTTTTGTACACTAATGGCACTTAGTTTGTTGCTGTACGGCGTGGCTGGAGGGATGATGCACCTTATTTCCAAAAATGGGGTAGAAAGAGAGATGAGCGGTAAGGTAATGCACCCAGACACTGAATAGTGAAAATGGTGTTGAGATTTTTCACTATTGCTATAATATCGTAGTGTTGCATCGGTTTCAGTGGCGACACGATATCCATTGTTTTGGTACCGAAACCAGGTTCTCTGTGCCATATGTATAGGGAGCTGTTTTTCCCGTACGAGTGGAGGATTTTTTAATGGTCAAAAAAACAACCTATGAAGAATTGGAACAAAGGGTTAAGGACTTAGAGAAAAAGACTGCAAAGCGCAAGAGAGTGGAGAACGCGCTGCGAGAAAGTGAAAAGAGGCTTTCGCAAATCGTTGAGGGAAGTCTGATACCCACCTTTGTCATCGACAACAGACACATCATTATACACTGTAACAAGGCCTATGAGAATCTGAAAGGGATCTCTGCAAAGGACATGATTGGAACTCAGAAACAGTGGACTACATTTTACTCTCAACCGAGACCAACCATGGCCGACCTGATCGTTGACAATGTGTCAGAGGAGGAAATAGCCCGGTATTACGATGGAAAATCTCGAAGATCCACTCTCATTGAGGGAGCATACGTGGCTGAAGATTTCTTTCCTGGTCTGGGAGAAAAAGGTCAATGGCTTTTCTTTGGCGCAGCGCCATTGAGAGATGCTGAGGGGAGAGTCACCGGAGCGATTGAAACCTTGCTGCACATCACCGAGCGCAAGACAGCAGAAATGGGGCTTCGCAAATCTGAGAAACGGTATAGAACACTCCTTGATTTTGTGCCATTCCCCTTGGTGGTATTTGCGAAGGATGGGCGGGTTTCCTATCTGAATCCGGAGTTCACCAAGGTCTTTGGTTGGACCCTGGAGGAGTTGGAAGGGAAGATCATTCCCTTTATTCCTCCGGACCTGAAGCAAGAGTTCGCTGAAAGCCTTGGACGGCTTTTCGAGGAAAAGGTGTTTGAGGATCATGAAACCAAGCGCATGACCAAGGATGGTCGGATTCTGGATGTCTCGATAAAGGTAGCTTTCTATCCAGAATCTGAAGACGAGGAATCTGAGGTAATCTTGATCCTGAGGGATATTACCCAGGAAAAACGGATGGAGGCAACTAGCGAGGCAATGCTTCGGATCAGCCTGGCTCTTCCTCAATACCCAGATCTAGAGGACCTCCTGGATTATATCAGCAGCGAGATTAAGCGAGTCCTGAACGTGGATGGAGCCCTTGTTATATTGCTGGATGAGGAAGAAAAGGAGCTCTTTTTCTTGGGAACAGCTTATGAGGATCGAGCCACCGAGAAACGGGCAAAGGAGATTCGTTATCCGGCTGACAAGGGTGTGTCAGGCAAAGTCATCAAGACCGGTGAGCCCATCATTGTATCTGATACCTCTAAAGACCCAAATTTCTATGCCGTGATTGATGAGCAACTCGGATACGAGTCCCGTACCATGCTCGATGTACCCCTGAGGAGCGGTGATCGAATTATCGGGGTTTTATCTGCCACTAACAAGAAGGAAGGACCTTTTGACCAAACAGACATTGATCTATTAAGCATGATAGGTGGCACTGTAGCGCTTTCTATTGAAAACGCCAGGGTTTCTGAGGAGCTCAAAAGGTCGTACCAAGAGGTGACAAGTTTGAACCGGGCAAAGGATAAGGCTATCCAGCATCTGTCCCATGAATTGAAGACACCTATTGCGGTTCTCTTTGGTTCACTGAATATCTTCACCAGAGAATGGGAAACCCTTCCCGGAGAAACCTGGAAGCCCATCATGGAAATGGCCCGCAGGAATCTGGATCGCATCAATGAGATTCAGTACGAGGCGGAGGATATTATGGAGGATAAACAGGCCAGGGCCTATGGGATTCTTTCCCTCCTGCTGGATCAGTGCACCGATGAACTGGCAGCCCTCATTGCTGAGGAGGCAGGGGAGGCTCAGATACTCGAGCGTGTCAGAAAACGCATCGAGGAACAGTTTGGCCCCAAAAAGGTGGTTCCGGAGGAGGTCATTCTGGATGAATATGTGAAGACAAGGCTTGAGGATCTGAAACCATTATTCTCTCACCCTCCTCAAAACTAAACTCTCCTTTCTTTATAAGCACCGTGCCTGTCGCCCAGCTCCGAAT
>JABUBN010000512.1_pt1 | contig 11334 bp, 10 predicted proteins | sample 7240341 | NCBI WGS metagenome assembly JABUBN01 (sample SAMN07256345, study PRJNA390944) | subsurface metagenome | isolation source: Methane hydrate marine sediment | place: Pacific Ocean: Eastern North Pacific, ODP site | reverse complement strand
TGAGGGGAATGGATCTATTTTTCTCCTTCAGAAGAAATAGATTTATATATCTTATTGCTCAGTAGGGGTTTTGATAAAAAAGACTTTCGAATCCAATAGGGGGAGCTTGACAATTCCAAGCCTTTTGACCTTTGCTGAAGGGCTTTTTTGTTTTTATGAACTATTTTTCAGTTAAAGAAGGATTTTTTAAAATATTTGGCGAACAGTAGATTAGAATGATATATAAAGTAAAGATATTATGAATGAAAAATATAGTAATTTAAAATATAAGATAGATATCGATATGAGTAAAATTAAAATTAGCAATAAAAAATAGAGGAAATTATTAAAGGAAAATTACACTATAGAAAAAATAGGATGTGTTGTCCCCATTTTAATTAAAAATATTGAGGGGGAAGAGGAAAAGTAATATTGCCAAACCTGGCCCCATCATAGTTTGGTTATTTTAAGTCATGCGAAATTGCGATGCTTAGCTTTCTGGGTAATCATATGTTATACAGCTAAGACCGCCAAAATCTTGACAAAAAGGAGAGAGTAATGCGAGAATTTAAAAGTGGTGTGATAATTTGGGCAACAAGGTGGTACTATGATGAAGAAAGCTAATGAAAATTATCTTAAACTCCCTGATGGCCGTCAGCTTTGCTATGCGGAATTTGGGGATCCAAAGGGTCAGCCTATTTTTGTTTTTCACGGCAATCCCAATTCGCGGCTACTCTGGAGTGTGATACCGGGTTCGCCTTTTTTGCCCAATGTCCGTTTGATCGCGCCAGACCGACCCGGTTTTGGCCAAACCGATTTTAAGAAGGATATAACCACACTTCAGAACTGGCCCAATGACATTACGACTCTGGCTGATTCACTGGGAATAGAAAAGTTTGCTGTCTTTGGCCCATCCGGGGGTGGACCATATGCCTTATCCTGCGCCTGGAAAATTCCGGAACGTTTGACTTCAGTTGGTATCTTTGCCAGTGTCGGGCCTTTTAGCCCGGAAACAGATAAGAACATAGCTGCTCCTGTTCGTATGATGTGGGCTAATGCACCGAAATTGCCAGGGCTGTTCAAGTTACAAATGAAGCTGTTTGCTTGGCTGGCGAGAAAATACCCTAAGCTTTATATTAAAATGATCCTTAAAGAGTTTAGTGAAACCGACAGAAAAGTTTATGAGCGTCTTAATATCGCTGAGTTGATTCAAGTTGATCGTAATGAGGGCTATCGGCAGGGGGGTATCGGTACCTGGTATGACGCAATGATCCCTGGTAATTGGCCGATACCACTGAATGAGATCAAGACCAAGGTTTATCTTTGGCAGGGCAAAGAAGATATCAGTGTTCCCCTGTCCATGGGGCAATATATGGCTGAGAAGCTCCCCAACTGCGAAGCAAAATTTATTAAGGGTGTGGGGCATTTTTGGATCTTCGAGCATTTAGCTGAGATGTTAGAGAAGCTGGTGGAGCGACAATGATGGAAAAGATTTTGCTTTTTGGCATAAACAGCCCACTAACAATTTTAAAATCCAAATAATGTGACAGGAGACGGTTCTTTGATACATAATAATAAAATCGAAACACATCCCATTTTCTTAGACAATTAATATTTTACTTTTAAATTAGATTAATAGAGAAGGCGTGCCAAATTAATAATTCGGTAACTTTTAGCGAAAACCTATAGGTCTTGAAGAGTTTCTTAACCAGATGCTTGAGGCTCTAGGTATTACTATAGATAGACGTCCTAAAGGAAGCCCTCGTAAAAGGGAAAATTGGGACAGTTGATTGTGTTCAGTAATTTAGTAATTTTTCTATCTTATAGAAAGAAGTTTGGTAATTTATCCGATATATTTTTAAATAATAAAATTTAAGTGACTATGTGATGAAGTTTAATAAATAGAGATAGACCCTATTTTAATTATTAGGGGGAAATAAGATGAAAATCGGAATGATGTGTCTTTGGAATGCCGCTAATGGTCCTTCCATTCATGCGGAATTGTTGGGTCGAGCCTGGGTAAAATTAGGCCACCAACTTAAAATATTTTCTGCTCAGAAACATCCTGATGCCCGTCCAACCTTTCAAGAAGATGAGGATTTTGTAATCAGACATTTTAGGGTTGATGAAGTCATACCATTTACCCGGGCGACTTCCTTTGATCCTTCTCCGCTTTTAAATGAAGAATATGAAATCTTTGTCGCTCAAAATGTAGAGAGATTACCTGCTGAAAAACTACTTGAGGTCTTTCCCCAGATTAAGAAAAAAGCAGTTACTGTCCAGGTTGTCCATGAGGGTAAAGCCCCGAAGGATCCCCTTTATTATCAATTTGACTGGGATGCTATTATATGTTTTGACCAGCGATATAAAGATTATCTGGTCAAGTCTTTTCCTGCTGAAAGGATTCATATGATATCTTATCCTTATCGCCCTCTCAAACTGGGGAATAAAAAAGAAGCCAGAAGAAAGTTAAAATTGCTCCAAGATGAAAAAATTGTATTCTCCTTTGGCTTCAGGTCAAAAGATGTTATATCTGTTTTACCTTACCTAAATGAATTAACCCAAGAATATCCTCTCCGATATGTGGTTATTGCTAATCCCGAAAGTGAACTGGATGAATTATATCAGGCGAAGAAGAAATACAATTTTATAGACCTTAAAGTAAAGGCTCTCCCTTTAGATGAGTTATATGACTATCTGTATGTTTCAGATGTGTTACTCATTCACAGAGAGTCCTCCCAAAAGTATCCAGCAGTGGTGTCCAGTTCGGTCTGCCAACTTTTAGGTTCTGGCTGTCCCATACTGTTTCATCAGTCAAACTATGTAGAGTTACACGGAAATGAAGTTATAAAATATCGAGACTTCGAAGATATGAAAACTAAAATTATTGAGCTGTTCCAGGGCAAATTATTCAACCTCACCAGAATAAAGGATTTTTTAAAGGATTATGAAGCGGAAAGAATTGCCGAGAGATTTATAGAATTATTTAAAGAGTTAAAAGAAACTCGAGAAAGGGGGAGAAGATGATACCCTCATTTAATCAAACTATTCAAAAGTTAGGTGATGGTGAAATCATTTTGCTGGATTCCGGAGATACTATTTTCAAGATGGATTCTTTTATAGACAATCCTGTTGTAAAACCTCAAGACCTGGGGCTAATCTGGAAAGAAGATGATAAACTAAAAATCGGGGCTGTTTTTAATGCAGGAGCTGAAATCTTCCAGGATAAAGTCATTTTATTACCAAGATGCCACCAAAGATATCGGAAAGGTAAATTCTTTGACGAAAAACTCGGTATCGAGCGCTTTTACCTGGAAAACTATATTTCCGAGGTCTTGCCTTTAGTGAGTGATGATGGAATTAATTTCACTCGATTTCGGAATGTAGTAATCAAAGGTGATGGCACTGACCATCAGGACTTTACTTATGGGATAGAGGACCTAAGGATTATTAAATATGACCAAAGATTTTTATTAGTCGGATGTGGCAAAATTAAACCTCCCTTCAAAGGCGAGAATGCCGACCGAATTGCTATTTACTCCACCGAAGATTTCGTAAACATTTCTTATCATGGCCTGGTGGAATCATTTGATTCGCGTAATGCCATCCCTTTCTCTGAACCGATAGATGGTCGATACTATATACTTTTGCGGTTCCATCCTAATATTCACCTGGCTTATCTCGAAGCAGGTATAGAACAATTATTAAATCCTTCTAAATATAAAAAAGAATGGGAAAAGATCTATGAGCAACGTCAGCAGAATCTTCTTTTAGAAACGGGCTATTTAGCACATGAAAAGGAGAAAATTGGCCCCAGCACTCCTCTAATCAAGACCGACAGGGGATGGTTACTTATTTATCATAGTGTTGGTGAGATAGAGGAGGATATTTGTAAAGAGTATGGATTATCTGAAAAGATTAAAAGGGGATACTCGATATGTGCTGCCTTATTAGACCTGGAAAATCCAGAGAAAGTTCTTTGCCGGACCAGACATCCAATTTACATTCCTTCAGCTTCTTATGAATTGTATGGTGATGAGCAATATCCGGTAGATGTGCCGGCCGTGGTTTTTCCGGTAGGGGCAATTGTGAGAAAGGATAAGCTTATTCTCTATGCTGGGGCAGGGGATAAATACATCATTCTCCTAAGCTGCAATCTTGATAATTTAATTGATTATCTATGTAAATCTTGTCAGGGAACTCCCCTTTGATAATGATTGCCATTCTCGGAATAAATCCCTTGATTTCTTACAGTGCCATGCTCAACGGTGCATTTGGGAGTATAAATGCTTTAGCAGATACAGTAGTCAAGGCAACTCCTTTGCTTTTCGTAAGGTTGGGAATTAGCATTGCCTTTCGTGCCGGGGTATTAAACATTGGCGGGGAGGGCTAACTTGTAGTTGGAGCTCTCTCTACAACTATAATTAGTCTTTCCTTTCCCAATTTAGCAGGTTGGATACTGATTATAATCGCTTTGTTGGTTAGATTCCTCGGTGGAGCGATATGGGCAGGGATTGCTGGATTTCTTAAAGCTTATTTTAATGTAAACGAAATCCTAAGCACCATCACGCTGAATTATATCGCGGTTTTAGCGGAATAATATATTCTTTTTTACTTGGATATGGTAAAATTTATAGAAAAAAATATGTAGGGGCGGATCTATGTGTTTGTACAATAAATGATAAAAAGGAGTGATCGATATCTATGTCTGATTTAGAATCTGTTAATGGTATTGTTGTAATGGGTTCTTGGAATACCGATGGAGGGGTTTCTCGTCATACCACACCACTTGTAGAATGGTTACGCTCTCAGGGTTATAAAGTGAAGGTCTTCACTCATTACAGAAAGACCCCTCATGGGATGCAATTGAATGTAAAGGATGAAGATTTTGTTACCAGATGTTACACTACAGAAGGAAAGCAAGTTCATGGATTAAACTCGTTCGATCCTAAGCCTTTACTTAACGCTATAGAACAAGAAGGATACAACATATTCCTGGCTGAAGACCTGGGGATGTTACCTATGAAGGAATTAGTTGAAGTATTTCCTCGGATCAAGAAAAAGGCGAGGACAATATTGTTGAATCATGATAACGAGCCGAAGCCTAACGATAGTATTTTTTGGAAATTCAATTGGGATGCAGTGATAAACTTCTTACCCAGCCAAAATGAATTCATGGTAAAACACTATCCTGCAGAAAAAGTCTATCTGTCGAGTTTTCCCTGTTATCCTGTACTCCATATAGACAGAGAGAAAGCTTGTAGGGGGCTAAATTTACCTGCAGATAAGAAGATAATCTTAACCTTTGGTGAGTACGATTTCATCGCTCCTTTTAATGCCCTCTATAGATTAAGAGAAGAAGATCCATCGACTTATTTAGTCGCTTTGGTGTATACCGAAGATATGAAAGATATTTTGGAGAGTAGATTAAAAGAGCGAGGTTTCGATAAAGGATATGATGAGATAAGGGTAGAAAAGTCTTCCTGGCAAAGGCGAGCAAAGTACGTATCGGCTTCTCAATTGATTGTACTGGATAAAGGTAAAGTGACTATTGGAAAAGGAGCTATCATTTCTTCCACTGCCTTTCAGATCATCGGTTGGAGAACCCCAATACTTGCCAGTGATAATTTCTGGTTCAGACTATTTGGTGATGCAATATTAAGATTTACCAGTAATGAAGAGTTGACCGAACAAGCTAAACTCTTGCTTAATGACTCACATACAAGAGGAGAAGTTATTTCTCACGCCCTGGCATTTGCTTATTCTCATTCTCCCGAGAGAGTATCCTCACAGATACTTTATATATTTCAGCGCTGTTTAAGTTCTTCCCAATATCGAAAATTAAGCCGTTTCAGAGGTAACCCGATTCTTAAAGCCCGACCAATATATATCAATATACGTGACCATAGGTTGTATTGGGAGAAACTCGTCTACAACGCTGCTGCCGTAAGAATTAATAGAATAACTTATCTTCTCTACCGCGCATTGGGAGAGGATGGGATATCGAGGATAGGTTTGTGGTGGAGTAGGAATGGCTATCATCAAGATGGAAGACTTCTATTTCCGATATTTGGACCTCGAGAAGATTACGAATTACCAAGAGCAACGAAAAAAAGACGAGAAGAACATAGAAAACTCTATGGCATGGTTCGAGAAGTAGGAGGAACTGAAGACCCACGGGTGACTTTAATCGGTGATACCCTTTACATGACTTATACCGCTTATGGTGATATGGTTCAATTGGCGATGGCAAAGATCGAGGTGGGAGATTTCTTAAAAGGTATAAAGGAATGCAATTCTTATGAAGAATGGAATAGTCTATGGGTAAGGAACGGGCCTGTATTCAAAGCACTTGGTGATAAAGACGCAGTTTTATTCCCAGTAGAGGAACACAAAGTACAACAACATCAAATATCTTCTCGTAAAGGGAGGAATAAATTTGTAACTCTATTTCCCGAACTATTGGAGGGTAAATTTGCCTTAATTCATCGTATTCCTCCAGATATGCAGATACTTTACACCGAAGAGCTTAGAAATGTTGGCCCCAGTGTAGGTAAAACTTTCTTTATGTCAAGACCAGGTATGTGGGATGGTGAAAAAGTAGGAGCAGGTGCTCCACCTTTGAGGACGGAATATGGATGGCTGCATATTTATCATGGTGTGGGAAAACGAAATGACAAAAAGGTATATAGACTGGGAGCAATACTTACTTCCTTCGATGATCCTGCAAGGATACTCTATGCTTCTCATATTCCCGTACTTGAACCAGAAGAAGATTACGAAGTAAATGGGTGGGTCCCTAATGTTGTATTTACCTGTGGAGTAGTTCCCAAATATAAAGATTCCAATGAAACTCTCGATGAAAATGATAAAATCATGGTATATTACGGAGCAGCAGATAAAGTGATGGGAGTAGCCGAAGCAAAGATAGGTGAGTTGATACCGAAAGAGTTAAGAGAATAGAGATTAATTTAGGTATATCTTTTTTAATATCAAAGATTTTTAATTATGTTAAAGGAGGTAAAGTAGCTGATGATATCTTTAGATGGAGAGTGGGAGGTAAGCGATGATGAAGGTGAATTTACCTTTACTGGGACTGTACCCGGGACTGTACAAGGAGGCCTTATCTTACAAAAATTAGTTCCACATCCATATATAGGTTTAAATGAAAAAAATATGCGAGATCTTGAAAATAAGTCTTGGATCTATATTAAAGAATTCGAGTTAGATAATTTACCAGCAGAGGAGAATGTGGAGCTGGTCTTCGAAGGTATTGATACCCTTTCGGATATCTATCTTGACGGTAAATGTCTCGGAAACACAGATAATATGTTTTTATAAAGGGAAATGGGGTCAGATCTCAACATTTGACATTAGATAAATAGATACTGTGTTAAAAGTCAACCCGCAAACTCTCCTTTTGACACTCTATTTTATTGTAAATATTTTAAAGAATCTAAGTAGTAACATATTCTGTCTTGTCTCTATACATAGCATGAGCTATTAAGAGTATTTTTCTCATGGAAGCAATAACGGCCAATTTCTTTATCTTGTGATGGGCTAATAGCCGTTGATAAAATACCCTTATTTTCTGATTATGTACAGTGGCACAAATGGTAGGTAAATAGAATATTTTACGGTATATTCCCTTACCATTTTTACTGATCTTAACTTTACCCTTTACCGAGGTTCCAGATTCTCTTCTTACCGGATCAAGTCCGGCAAGAGCGGTTATCTGTGCCCGGTTTGTACCTTGATAAGTTTTAAATAGAGTAAGTAGGGCGATAGCCGTTTTATCTCCTACACCGGAGATGGTAAGAAGCCTCTGGTAATCTTCCTTTAAGTTCTGGTTTTTACTAACATATTCTAAGATATCATTAAAGATTTTATCTTCTAATATTTGAGCCCGTTTTAAATCTTTTTTTAAAAGACTGGTAAGCTTCTTATCTCTTAGACTTTCCAGGTGATTAGATAAAGCTACTCTCTGCCTTAGGGCAAACTCATAGCTGGTGAGATAGGAGGCTAATGTCTTGGCCTGTTGGTCTATCCGGGGTACCTTGATATCCTTTAGATCAATAAGTCTATGAAATTGATAGAGAATTCGAGCATCAATTTTATCGGTCTTTGAACGCCTCCCCAAGGCCCGGGTAAAATTATGGCTTTTCTTGGGATTTACTATATAAGCCTTGATACTATTTTCAGCACAGAATTCTTTCAAGTATAGTGAGTATACCCCGGTCGGTTCAAAGATGATGGCTATCTCTTGAAGATTGTGCTTCTTTTTCAGGTATTTTTTAAAAGATGTTAAGCCTTCTTTGTTGATAAATTTCAAATCTTTTTTACCATCAAATACCGCTAGGTCTTTCTTTGAGACATCGATTCCGATATAATACATTATGAAACCTCCTAATGATTTTTAGGAGAGTTTGCCTGGTCGCCCTTCTATAACTTTACCTTGTATCAATGCAAGCTGAAATATTTTTATATTTCGCTTCTGATACTGTCCAAGATTGTAGAAGGGCGGTCTATCTATAATAACGAGCTAATCATCAAAATAATGATTGCTCCAGGGAAGGTACGGCCTAACCAACTACAAACTCATCCGGTATCATATTAACATCTTTTCTTGATAAATAATAAGTTACTTTAATATACAAGGGAAGGTGTACCAAGTTAATAATTCGGTAACTTTTAGCGAAAACCTATAGGATCTGAAAGGATTAGATGGCTACGGAAGAATCATTATCTTAGGTGGAAAAACCTATGTAGAAATAGCTAGTGAAGTTTTTTCATCAAAAGAAATTATTACCCCACTAAGCGAGTGTAAAGGAATAGGCTACATGATGGGTAAACTTAGCGACGCAATTAAAAGAGGAGTTCCGCTATGACCTGCGCACATCAAATACACCGAAACCTTTATCTATCATCATATTATTGTATTGAATAGGATGATTAAAGAATAAGGAAAATTTGTACAATAATAGCCTTAATCAAACAAAAAGGTGGATTGGACAAAACTCCTGCGCCATCTAGCCTTAAGTGGACCAACGAATTTTAATGAGGAGATAAAGTATGTCAAGATGGAGTGAGTGGGTAGATCTTAAAAAGAATGCAAGTTATAAAAGTTGCGGAGTTTATAAAATACGCTTAGCTGACTTAAAAGACTGTCCTATTGAGATTCCACGATTTCTTGTTAAAGATAAGGATGGAATTATTCAGATAGGTAGTTCAATAAATACAGAAAAACGGATAAAATGTTTTCGTAGTGCAATGGAAGGAAAGGGGTGTGCTCACGCAGAAGGGAAAAGATTGAATCTTATAAAGAAATATACCAACTTTACAGGAAGGTATAATAATTGTAAAATCCAATATTCCTTTAAGAAGTTTGAGAGCGAAATTGAAGCTAGGAAAGCGGAGGAACTATTATTAAAGTGCTATTTTAAAAAGCATGGAGAAGTACCACCACTCAATAATAATTTGCCTAAAAGATATAATATTGACTGGGGAAGTTTTAATTGTGATTAACGTTTATGATTATATTATTATTTCTGCTTAACAAAAGTCCTTAAAATATTGAGAAGTTTTTTTTGTTCTCGGAAGGATTTGTTAGAATATGGTCGCATCATACGTTCGGTGATAATTCTTGATTTAAGTGGATTACCTAATTTTTCTAATTCTTGAATAATACTTAAATCGAGTTTTAATAAATTTAGAATTTGTGTAACTCTTGCTCTCGAGATCACGAGTTTCCGTGCAAGACCAGATTGATTTTTCACTTGTCCGTTATCAATTATACACTTATATTCTCTTGCTATGTAAATAGGGTTTCGGTATACAGGCATAGTTTTATTGGGTTTTGTTGACTTGAGTGAAAAATAAAATGTAGAAATAAAAGTTCTGTCTATGTTACAGTCCGGGGAGCCTGACCATTTCCAGCCCTTTGGCATTTGCTGAAGGGCTTTTTTATTTTAAAAAGGATTTTCAAAAGATTTGTAGTATAATAAATACGAAAATATTTAAAAATTAAGTTTAAGAGTGATTATTAAGAGAAAAATAGAGGTAACTTTGCAAGACATGCCTATTTAGGAGTATAAACGAAGTAGTTCGATTATTTTAAGTTATGCACTAAGGCTATAAAAAATAGTTGAAAGGATTTAATAATGAAATTAATATCCTCATGGTCTGGTGGTAAAGATAGTTGTCTTGCGTTGTTTAAAGCGATTCAAAAAGGATATGAAATAAGTATTTTACTTAATTTTATATCTGAAGAATATAAACGATGTTGTTTTCATGGTGTATCAAATGAACTTATGAATATACAATCAGAAGCAATACAAATTCCTATAGTTCAGAAATCGGTACCTGCTGATATGAAAGAGTATGAAACTCAATTCAAATTAGCAGTAAATGAATTAAAAAAAAGAAAAATTCAAGGAATGGTATTTGGTGATATTTGCCTTGAAGAACATAAAAGCTGGGTTGACCGCGTATGTAACGAGATAGAAATTACACCAATTGAGCCATTATGGAATTTACCCGCAGAAAAAGTGGTCAAAGAATTTATCGATATTGGGTTTAAAGCAATAGTGATAAGTGCAAAAGCAGATTTATTTGAAGAGGATTTTTTAGGAAGAGAAATTAATTATGACCTGATTAGCGAAATCAAAAGGAAGAATATATGTTGCTGTGGAGAAAATGGCGAATTTCATACATTTGTATATGATGGACCAATATTCAAAAAGAAAATAATCATAAATGAAACTGAAAAAATATTAAAAGAAGGTTTTTGGAAACATTGGTTTTTAGACATAAAAAAATACAAAATAGAACAAAAATGAAATTATAACCACAAAAATACAGGGGATGATAGTACTAGTTCAATAATTCGGTAACCTCTTTTAAATCCTGATAAACTTTTTCAGTCTCATCACTCATACAAAAAGTTCGAAAATCGTTTTGTTGGGGGAGCCAAGACATTCCCAGCCCTTTGGCCTTTGCTGAAGGATTTTCTTATTTTTAAATTATTTTTCCCAAAAAGAAGGATTTTTAAATAGGCTTGTCGTATAGGATAAATAGTCTTTTAAAAAATATTAAATCAATTTTTCTATCCAGGTGCAGTATTTGCAATAACATTATCCTAAAATAAAAAGCTATATTATCTTAGATATACAATAAGACTAACAATATTTCGCTATAACAAGAGACCCACTCAGTATCAAATCCTAACTATACCAGGCATCCAGCCATCAACCTTCTATCATTACTTAACCTAAAATTAAATATTGTATTCTGTATGAAGGTAACAGGAGAGACTTTTTCTTTCCAAAACCAAAAAGGAATCAAAGAAGCAAGATA
>JABUBN010000511.1_pt1 | contig 11341 bp, 9 predicted proteins | sample 7240341 | NCBI WGS metagenome assembly JABUBN01 (sample SAMN07256345, study PRJNA390944) | subsurface metagenome | isolation source: Methane hydrate marine sediment | place: Pacific Ocean: Eastern North Pacific, ODP site | reverse complement strand
TCATGTGCTCGATGCTATTCACGATGCGCTTAGAGGGTCTCCATTTATTCCTTCAGTCGGTTCTATGGGATTGACACAGGGGTGAGTAGTTACAATTTATGCACATAAACTTTTTCTGTTTTGAAAGAAAAGTTTGTAAACAGTTTTCTTAAAAGGATTATTTTTTATGTAATAAGAAACCATGAACATCATATTCCCGGAGTATGGAAAAGAAGCCGAACTCGTTAAGGGAAGGAACATACTTTCTTATTTGCAGGAGTTGGGGATAGACATAAACGCATCATGCGGCGGCGAGGGGAAGTGTGGACAGTGCCTGGTAGAAGTTGAATGCGTCCCAGGAGTCCTTTCTAATAAGACAGATGCGGAAAACGAATTTATACACGATGATACGCACAGACTCGCATGCCAGGCAAGAATTTTAAAAACCGGCAGGCACATTTACGTGCGATTGAAGTCTATTCTATACCTTCGGCGATTGTACATTTTAGAATCCGGAGAATATAAGGTAATCCCTATCGAGCCTTTCGTGCACAGAGAGGGCGAAAAAGTCTTTTACGAGTCAATAGACATGGGCGAATATACGGGTGAAATATACGGTATCGCTCTTGACATAGGGACGACAACGCTTGCCATGTATTTAATAGACCTTGAAACCGGAGCAGTGCTTTCAGTGAGCTCGAGAGAGAATCCACAGACAAAATATGGAAATAACGTAATTTCTCGGATAGAATTTGCGAGAAAAGGACAGGAGATACTCGAAAGAGAAATCAGAAACGCCGCGAACAAAATGATCACCGCCCTGACATACCAGGGCAAAGTCTATGAGATAGTGGTCGTCGGTAATCCAGTGATGAGAGACTTGTTTTTTGGTTATTCCGTCGAGTCGCTTGGTAAAAGCCCTTACGAACCCCTGAGTGCAAATGCGGTAAGTAAAACGGTAAAAGAACTCGGGGTTAAGGCAAATCCAGAAGCACGAGTTTATGGGCTTCCCTTGATTGGGGGTTTTGTCGGTGCCGACGCTCTGGCTGTCGTGCTGGCGACGGAACTATACAAAAGCGAGAGAATATGCGTGGCAATAGACATCGGCACTAATACAGAAATCGTGCTCGGGAACAAAGACAGATTGATTGCAACTTCCTGTGCCGCAGGTCCCGCGTTTGAGGGCGCGGGCATAACGTGCGGAATCGGTGGCGTAAGTGGTGCGATAAAAGAGGTGAGAATAGAGAACGGAGCAGTCATGTATAAAACGATTGACGATGCCGCACCTGTTGGAGTTTGCGGTTCCGGTTTGATAGATACGCTTGCGGAACTTCTGGACAAAAGAATAATCAACGGTAGAGGCAAGTTCCACGGCGATGAAAAGGAATTTAGAATAGCCGAAGGCATTAGCTTAACAGAAAAGGACATTGACCAGCTAAATCTTGCGAAAACCGCGGTATCCGTCGGCATAAAAACACTCATGGACAGATACGGGATCGAGTTTGAGGACGTAGAATGCGTCTTTCTGGCCGGGGCTTTCGGAAACTTTATAAACACTGCGAATGCAATACGCATAGGGCTTCTTCCTGCAATTGAGCGTGGGAAAGTGAAAAAAGTAGGAAATGCGGCAGTAGAAGGCGCAAGGCAGGCGTTAATATCAAAGACAAAAAGAGAAGATGCAGAAGCAGTTGCAAAGCAAATCGAGCATGTACAACTTGAAAAAGAAGAGAACTTTATGGAAATATTCGTTGGTGAGCTTTATTTCCAGAAATATCTTTAAAGTCACCGACTCCGTTTTGAAAAACGGGGCATCAGGAGGGTGCTCAAGGCTCTGGCATTTTTGTTAAATCGCTGGGTTTCATCGTTTTGATTCCGGCGCAACATTGTTTTTATTCTCCGACCTCGGCTTCACCTTTTTGTGTTTCTAATATTTTCTTTGCAAGTTCCAGATATTCAATACGCTCTTTCAAGCTAGTGTCTCCACAATTTAATCCTTAGATATAATACTTGGACAACTTCTTATCAGCCTTATCCCTCGTAAACTTCCAATTGATCTTCTTTTTCTGGTCATTCCTTCTCTTGGTCCATGCAGCCACTTCCCGGGCAAGTGTTTCCAAGTCACCGATCCGTCTGTCCGTACATTCAATGTCCATCACATTAATCTCGATTTCCGCAGTGTTGAGCCAACTTGCATGCTTTGGTGTGTAGTGGAATTCAATTTTGCTCAGGACCTTTTCTGCCTCTTCTTTGCTGAATGTTTCATAGAATGACTTTTCATTGTGGGTGTTGAGATTATCCACGACAAGTCGGATGACTTCGACATTCTGATATTTTCCGTCAACAAGCATCTTTACGAACAACGCAAAGTCCTTCCTTGTCCTTCTTTCTGTGACCTGCGTCACATGTTTTCCTGCCTTGATTTCGACTGCTACGAATATGTTTGCCGTACCGTTCCGGACGTATTCATAATCGTATTTTTCAGGACTTCCTGGCTTCATGGGTATGGGCATTCTCTTCTCGCCGAGAAGTTGCTTTGGTTTCTCGTCAAGATTGACGATAGGTTTTTTCGGGTCGTACGGTTCTTCATACAGGTCAAGGACGTCGTACATGCACGCTCTGAATATTGCATCAATCGTCTGGATGCACCACATCCTTTTCAGCCACGGCTTTGTTTTGCTTTTTTTAAAATCAGCCGTATGCTCTCACGATTTATTGTTTCAAAACCGTCCCTTTTCCGCATCTCCTCGGTGAGTAATGTCAGCGACCATCTCTTTCGGCCATCGGGCGATTTGGTGCATGCCTGCGCTATGATTTCTGCTTCATGCCGTTTCGTGTATTTTTGAGGCTGTCCCGGTCTTGTTTTCTCTGTCAGAGCGCTTTGAAGTCCCTCTTCACGGTATCTTTTCTTAATGTTGGAGACAGTTGCTCGGCTTATGTTTAATATCTCTGCTATTGTCGTTTCCTTTTTCCCTTTATGAACCAAAAGCAAAACATGGGCTCTTGTCAATGCTCTTGCGCTTTTCTGACCTTTCTTTGTAAATTCTCCGAGATACTTTACCTCCTCTTCCGCAAGTTCTATCCTTTTCATAAAATATAGGATAAACTCACAGTATTTATAGTTGTCTAAAAACTAATTTGTTGAGATACTAGAAGGAGAGGTATTAGACCCTGAGAACAAGAGCCAAAGACTGCTCAAGAATGCATACGAAGAAATAAGCACTGAACTGGACCGAATCAGGGATATACAAACTCTTCTACGAACAATCGAACGGCTTGAAATAATGGAATTCATTGAAAAAAGTGAAGGAGACGCAATAAGAATCTTTCAAACAGTAAATGATAGGGGTAAACCTCTGACCAACATGGAAAAGGCCAAGTCATTGTTAGTGTATTATTCGAACAGGTATTTGTCTAAAAAGCTTGATGACGATATAAACGACGCTTTTGGAGAAATTTTTGAACTGTATGACGATATTAAACAAATTGCGGATGATGAGAATATCAAGCTAATACGCAGCAAAGACTTTAACGAAGACAACATAATGCGCTATCATTTTGTGTCGTTTTCCGATAAAGACTACGATGCTACTGCGCCGTACGTATTGGATTTCCTAAAAGAAAAATTGAGTAAGTTCCGAAGCAACAGCAAATTCAATGAGATGGAGTCATTCATCACTCGGTACATACGTAATCTGTTAGATTTCTTTAGATCTCTAAAGTCAATACTGGAGCGGGTGGAACGTGATAGTAAGTACTATAAGGTTTTTGTTGTACTTGGCCCCTCCGCAACACTATACCCGCTTATAGTCAAACTTGAGATGCTTGGAAAACTATACAAAGAAGTCCCAGATCTGAACCGACTGGGGGGAAAATACACTTTCTTTGACCTTATGGAACTTATAGATGTTAGGGTTTATAAAACCAGAGGCACTGACCCCAGAGCTGATATATCAAGATATGCTTACTCTCTAAATGAGAATTACTCCGACAAAGAGATTTGCAAGTGGTTGCTAGAGTTCAATGAGTACTGGATGCCACAAAGTCTTTTCGAATCAAACATGAAGTCAAATGTGTATGATAATGCCGCTTTGCCTTATATGTTTCTCAACTACTGCGAGTACATAGATGGCAAACAATATTCACGGGAAGACATCAAGAGATTCATGACAGAAAGCCCCACTATTGAACATATTCTTTCTCAGCATCCTACCTTTTCCCTATCATCTGCTGGTTTCCAGAATGAAACGGATTTTGCTGATACCGAGCATCATCTGGGGAATCTTACCTGGCTCGAAAAGAGATACAACAGTGCGGTTCGCAACCGCAATCCCCTTGAGAAGACACATACCTATGATAGAAGTTTATTCTTTATGACACGGAGGTTGTCATCTAACATTGCGCATTCCAAAGTGTTTAACAAGTCTTCGATTGAAAACAGGACCAAGGAGATTTACAAGGATTTACAAGCCAAGTGGTGGTGTTGATTAAACAGACACATACAGGAGCCCATTTTTTGGGGTATTGACAGGCAGCAGCACTCTCCGCTCCCTTCAGTCGCTTCGACCCTTACGGGTGCGTATAACAGGCGTGTATCTGACTCCGTGCCCTGGCACTCCGCCCAAATTCCTCACTTCGTTCGGAACTTCAGATACACGCCGGACGTTAGGCGTAATGTGCAAGTATTTTATCTTTGTAAGCAATATTGTAATCTGAGGAACGATTGACATGGTAAATCAAGATAGTAGAAAAGAAAGCGATTTTCTACAATATATTGACATCATTCGAGATTTCTGTGCCGATGTAAGTCAGCGTAAAATTGCAGAACTTTTTCAGGTGACCGATGGTAAAAAAATAGGGACATACATCGAGCGTGAGTGCAGGAGCTACCTCGAACAACGGACTGGTCTAACTATGGAAGGTTCTGCTACATTGGGTAAGGATTTGCCGTTGTTCAATATAGATATTAAAACTACGTCAGCAGTGCAACCACAATCTTCAAGTCCTTATCGAAGTCTTGATGAGGAAATTTTTGGTTTGCCCTATAATGTTCTGCTATTTATCTACCGGAAAGAGGACAAAGAAGGTCATGCACGGCTGGGAATTCTTCGGTGTTGCTATATCCATAAAGAATTAACAGGGGATTATAGCACAACGAGGCTTGCAAGAGAATTGCGTGATAATTATTTGCGGAAGGAAATTGGTGTGGATGAAATCATCGGGCGGTTAGAGGAGAAACTTGGTATTACTGAAGTTGAGGATTTAAATGTTACGCCGGGGATAGTGCAGCGTATAATTGATAATCCTCCAGCACCGGGTGTGTTGACAATATCATTTGCATTACAATGGCGGCTGCAATACGGACGTATGAAAGAAGCACCGTTCCTGGAAGGGGTGATTGTAATCTTATGACTATGAGCAAAGCTGTGAAAATCACAAATAAACGAAAAGGGAATCTACGAATAGACCTATCTAATTACGGGAATACCGTGCAGTGGTTGCTAAGCCAACTTCGTCAAGACCCGCAGGCATTACAGTATTCTGAATGGTGTGCAAGTATTGGCAGCCTTTATGGCGAAATTTGGAACCAGGCGCGAGTAAAAACACATTTTTCAAGCCTCGCAAAGGAATTAGGTTGCGATGCCTCACCCAAGGAACTCCTTTTCGTTTTACAATCATTCTATACAGTTTTGGCACGTGGTGTTATTTTCTACCGCCTAGACAAAATCCAACCTGTGGATTGCTCTTCGATTCACGAAGTCCTTAAATGCATTGCAAGCCCCGATTTTTATCGAGAGCAATTGGGTGTGCAAAACCTCCTTCCAGAACTGTGGGGCGATGGATTTCTTTCCGCTTGTGGCGAAGAAGAGGTCAGCAAAGCATTCCAACCTGTTATGCGGTTGGCAACTTCCCTTGCAAATCAACTCAGGGACTCAGTATCATCATGGGCGAATCTATTGACAAACTTATACGAAGAAATAATACCACGTCAAATCAGGCACGACCTTGGCGAATACTTCACTCCTTATTGGTTAGCAGAGAGAACGATAGAAATGAGCGGATTTAGAGGGGATTTGAAAAGCGTTTTATTAGACCCCGGGTGTGGTTCAGGTGTGTTCCTTCTCGCTGCTGCCGAAATGAAATATCAAGCTAACAAAGATAAATCGCCGGAAGAAGTGATGAAAGGCATCTTGCGAACAGTTGTTGGCTGTGACATCAACCCGCTTTGTGTCCTGACAGCACGACTGAACCTGGTTTGTTGGCTCGCTTTTAAATTCGGTCTTCCTCTTCCCGATGTCAAAATTAACGCCTTGCATTACGATACGGTTTTCAAGCGACCTGCAAGCGAACAGTTTGACGATATAGACGGCATACTACCAGATGGCTGTGCTTATCTTGTGGGCAATCCACCATGGATTAGCTGGAACTCTCTTCCCGGCGAGTATCGAAAACAGATAGAACGGGAATTACTGCCAGGATATGCTCTTTTCGACTTTCACGGGCAAGAGGCACAATTAGGACACAGTAACGATGATTATCTGGTAACTTTTACGCAGGTTACGATTCACAGGTATCTAAAAGAAGGTGGTTTATGCAGTTTTATTATCAAACAACCTTTATTGACAAATGTTTCAGGTAAGACGTTCCGCCGGTTTTCCGTCCGTCATGTTCGAGAGAATGTGCGGTTAGGGGTTAAAGAAGTAGCGGATTTGCGGAGAGTGAATCCGTTTGGAATTGGAAATGAAACGGCAATAATAGTGCTAAAGAGAGGGGACAGAACTGTTTATCCCGTGCCTTACGAGACATGGTCGAAAAGTGACGGCGAGATAGTTGTAGAGAAGGGCGAGGCGAAACCCTCAATTGACAGAGATATTACGTCCTCCTGGGTCGTTTTGACGCCGGACTTGAAAGAAACAGAATTCATGGAAGGGAACTGCATTTATGAGATTCGTCATGGACTCAAACACGATGTTGCCGATGTGCTTATTGTTCGCCCACTTGAACGGAATGGGGATAGATTGGTTGTTCAGCGAAATTCGGAGGACGATAAGGAAACGTATGAAATAGAAGCGGAGGCAGTTTATCCTTTCTTGCAGCCAAGACACGTCAGTGCGTGGAAAATTGAGGGATGCACTTATGCGATTATCCCGCAACGTAAAGCTGGAGAGAATAACGAGGAGAGATTAGCGAGAACACTTCCCTTAACTTACAAATACCTCGAACGGTTTAAAGACCGTTTTATGGCTCGGAAGTCACGTATTTTCACTCAAAAACCTTTTTATGGCTTGTTTGGGCTGGGAACATATACGTGGAAGCCCTATAAAGTTTGTTGGTGTGGTTTGGGATTCAAGCCGGAATTTGTGGTGATAAACACGGTTAGAGACAGGTTGCTTGGTGAGAGGTTGCCCATTCCCGATGGAACGATTTATTTTATCCCTTTGGACAGGAAAGAGGAAGCACATTTTGTATGTGCGCTCCTGAACTCCGAACTTGTTCATAAATTTTTAAGTGCACGGAGCGGGAAGAGCAAACGAGGATTGAGTAAAAAGGTGATGGAGCAGTTAAGTTTACCACGGTTTAATCCCACGGATAATCGTCATCTTGAACTTGCTTCGTGGTCGCTTAAGATGCATCAAGGTTTGGAAATGCCTGATGAAGAAAGAAATAAAATGGAATATCTTGTGGAAGAAGTTTTCCGGACTCAAAAGGAATGGCAACAAGGCATATTTTCATTTGTGGAAGCGTCACACAGTGTCTAACTCCTTTGAATCTCCGGGATATAGGGCTCGCACATAATGCCGTTGGCAGTTCGGTGGATAGCAATGCACATGGAGCGGATGAAAACGTTAGGATAAAAGACCGCTCATGACTTTTCATTCCCGGAGATACCTAAAAATATCTTTAATCTTCAGCTTCTTTCCGTACATCAAAATTCCGGTTTTGAATATTTTCGCGGAAAGCTTGATCATTATGAGAACGGAAATCGCAAGTATCGAGAGGCTCGCCACGAGTTCGTAAATCGGAACCTCAACCAATGCAATTCGCATCAATGTCGTTACAGAAGTGGTGTAGGGCACGTACGTCAGAACCTTCGCGATGCCCGAATTTGGTGCCTTAATGATGACGGAGAGCAGTATCATCGGCAAGATACCCAACATCGTAAATATCACCGCACCCTGTTGTGCATCTCTTACAGTGCTTGCAGGCGCCGCAACGCAAGCCATTGAGCCGGCGAACAAGAGATAGCCCAGAATAAAATAGACAATTGCAAGAATTAAAATCCACGAGATTTGGATTCCGTGAAACAACGATGCGAACGGGCTTAAAAATAGTATTATTCCTCCCGAACAAATCCAAACCAAAACTTGTAGGAGACCCGCAGAGCCGAACCCTAAAATTTTACCGCTGAGCAGTTCGTTTGCAGACAGCGAGGAGAGCAGAATCTCCACCGTCTTATTTTCCTTTTCTGCCACGATTCCCTGCATCAAATACCCGGAAGAAGACATTATAGCGAACACCAGGACAAATGCGATTACGTAAGGTATGAAAAATCCAACACCACTCTTTTCTTCTACCTCGCCCTTTTCATTTAGCGTAATGACCTCTTCATTTGCGGGCTCTTTAATTCGTTCTTTCAAGGTTTCGTCTAAGTCCGACTCCCGCAGAAGATTGTCCATCAAAAATGCCTCTATCGAACTGGTTGGACGAGAACTGAAGAATCCACCCTTTGAATATACAGAAATTTTCCCGGTTTCAAAATAATTCGCGGGAAGAACAAAAAAGGAGTTTATCTCGTTCTCCAACAGAGCTTTCTTCGCATTCCCGACGTCTCCAAATTTGATAAAATTATCGCTCGTTTGCAGCGTTCCCGTCTCATCCACGAAACCGATATTTTGCGGTGTTTCAGAAATCGTTTGCGGAATGAACCCCATCGCAAACACCATCGGTAGAAGGATTAATAACGGCAAAATCAGGCTGAAAATAAAACCTTTCGTTTTTACCGTTGCCAGGAACTCATGTTTCGCGACGATGAACGTTTTACGCATTTTCTACCACCTCGATAAATATCTCATTCAAAGAAGGTGCCTTCATCTCAAATCTCCTGACCCCTACAATCTCGATTAACCTTTTAAGAATCTCCTGCGGGTCCGTATCCTCTTCCAAACTCAATTCCGCATATTTTCCGTAATCGTTTATCTTTTTTACACCTTCAATCCGCCCCAGGTCTCCTTCGTATTCCACAATTAAGGATTCTTTGTAATTGCTTTTTATTTCATCGAGCGAACCGTAAAGAACTCTTTTACCTCGATTAATCATCAGAATTCGGTCGCACGTTCTCTCAACTTGATCCATCTGATGCGTACTCAAAATTATCGTCTTCCCCTCACGCTTCAAATCGAGTAGAATGTCTTTTACCATCTTTGTATTTATTGGGTCGAGCCCGGAAAACGGTTCATCTAAAATTAAGAGTTCCGGGCTGTGAATGAACGCCGCAACGAGTTGAATTTTTTGTTGCATCCCTTTGCTTAACCCCTCTATCTTCTTCTTTTTATAATCGCGGAGACCGACTTTATCGAGCCAAAAATCTATCTTATCCTCGGATTTTTTTACGTTTTTAAGTTCCGCAAAATACTTCAAACATTCGAGAACCGTTATTTTTTGGTATAATCCTCTCTCTTCGGGAAGATAACCGATTTTCTCTTTGAGATTTTCATCAAATTTTTCGCCGAATATCTTTATCTCCCCGTGGTCCGCTCTTATGATGTCGAGAATAATCCTGATTATCGTCGTCTTTCCCGCACCGTTCGGTCCGAGCAATCCAAAGACCACCCCCTTTTTAACCTCAAAACTGAGGTTGTCGAGAACTTTTTTCGCATCGAAGCTTTTCGTTAGATTCTTTACATCCAAAATTTTTTCTTTCATGCCCATAATTTAACGGTATATGTATTTATCTTGAATATGTTTATGTGGAGGTTTTATGTTTAAATTTCAGTAAGAAGAAGTTAGAGATGAAAAGAAGAATCTTGTGAAAATTATGGGGCTCTGCCCCATGTCCCCGCAAGCCCTGAAAGGGCTTATGTGTAATCTCGTGGTTATAAAAAGAGCTAAATTATTTATGATACAATGAAATTCCTCGTAATGGGTGCAGGAGCATTAGGAACTGCATTTGGCGGTATGTTAGCTGATGCGGGGCGTGACGTTACACTTATCGGTAGGGAAAGGCATATAAAACCCATAAGAGAACACGGGCTCAGAATCTCCGGGATATGGGGCGAACACGTAATCAAAAACATAAGAGCAACGTCAGAACTAAACGCGAATTACGAACCTGACGTGATTCTGTTAACAACGAAGTCTTTTGATACTGAAAATGCAATAAGAGAGTTACAACCGCTTATTACTGATGATTCGGTAGTTATTAGCTTGCAGAATGGCATAGGCAATGAGGAAATTATAGCAAGGTATGTTGGAGAAGAACACGCAATGGGCGGGACGGTCATAACAGGATTTGAGATATTACACCCTGGGGAAGTAGAAGTAACCGTTTCTGCGGCTACGACAAAAATCGGCGAGTTCAATAACGAAAACACTCCGAGGTTGAGAAAAATCGTTGCGATATTCAACGAGGCGGGGATACCTTCAGATGCCGTGGATAATATCCGGATGCATGTCTGGGCTAAAGCATTATACAGCGCAGCGTTAAATCCGCTAAGTGCTATTTTCAGGGTTAACTACGGCAAACTATCAAATCCTCATTCTTTTGCCATTATCAAAGCTTTAATTCACGAGGCTTTTAAAGTCGCAGAAGCGGAAAAAGTCGAACTATTTTGGGAACGTGCAGAGGAATACCTGGATTATCTACGGCATGAACAGATACCACAAACTGAGAAACATCGCTCTTCAATGCTTAATGACATAGAAAGAGGTAAAAAGACCGAGATAGATTTTTTGAACGGTGTTTTTGTGGACCTTGGTAAAAAGCATAACATACCTACACCCGTAAACGAGACTATCGTCAGGGTGATTAAGTTTTTGGAATCCCCAAAATAAGTTTCTTTGGTCAAGCTTTCTTTACCAAAGAAAGGTTGTGTGTAATCTTGTGGTTATAAAAGGAACTAAACACTTACCCGCTTTTATTTTCTCCAACCCTCTTTTCCAACTCACCCAATAATCTTTTAATCTCATCAATTAGCTCTTCCACCGTGATTTCTTCTTCCCCTTCCCTTCTTCTTTCAGCTTCTTCCACCATATATTTCCCCGCTATAAACTCTGCAATCGCTTTATCTGTATGCAATTCAGTCACGTCCGATGTATCGGAATCAACAAATGAAGTATAAGCGATTCCGGAATCAGCATTTGGGAT
>JABUBN010000510.1_pt1 | contig 11341 bp, 11 predicted proteins | sample 7240341 | NCBI WGS metagenome assembly JABUBN01 (sample SAMN07256345, study PRJNA390944) | subsurface metagenome | isolation source: Methane hydrate marine sediment | place: Pacific Ocean: Eastern North Pacific, ODP site | reverse complement strand
GCGGAAGCATTGAAAACATCTTATAAAAATGCCGAAATCATTCGATTCGACAATAAACATTATCGACGGGATATCGGCTTTGACCTTTAATTGGCATTGTAATGCAAAAAACATAAAAATTTACATGAGAGATGGCGAAGCCGACCGGGATACCCTGTGGAGAATGATTGCCACCCTCGGGGTTATAGGATTAGGCAGCGCTGTGTTTGCTTTTATTAATAAAGTATTTGGAGACTGATTCCCTGATAGAATCATTCCCGGCCAATAAATGATTTAAATTCTTTTTCTCTCTTTATAATACACTAATTTTGGATGTTGGACTGTGCACGGTTTTCTTTTTTTAAGATATGAAAAAGCAATATGATTTTTTGGTAATTGGTTCAGGACTGGCAGGATTGAGCTTTGCCCTTAAAGTAGCAGACAAAGGAAAAGTAGCTATTCTTACAAAGACAGAATTACAAGAGACAAATACTTTTTACGCACAGGGAGGGATAGCAGCCGTTACCTATAAACCCGACAATTATGAAAAGCATATTCAGGATACTTTAATCGCGGGGGACGGATTATGCAGGGAAGAGGTTGTCCGGATGGTGGTTGGAGAAGCACAGACACAAATCAGGGAACTTATTGAATGGGGAACAAAATTTGATAAAGAACAAGACGGCAAATTTGATCTTGCACGTGAAGGAGGTCATTCTGAACACAGAATTCTCCATCACAAAGATGAAACCGGCGGCGAAATACAAAGGGCGCTTTCATACAGAGTAAGAAGCCATAAAAACATCGATGTATTTGAACATTTTTTTGCAATTGATATCATCACTCAACACCATCTGGGAAGATTAGTAAAGAGAAGTCTAACCGATATTGAATGTTATGGTGTTTATGCTCTTGATATAAAGAAAAATTCTGTTATTACATTCTTATCAAAGGTTACAATGATGGCAACCGGAGGTACAGGAAATCTTTATTCCACAACCACAAATCCTGTTATTGCCACAGGCGATGGTATAGCCATGACCTACCGGGCAAAAGGAACAGTAGAAAACATGGAATTTGTACAGTTTCATCCCACTTCCTTGTACAACCCTAATGAACGGCCTTCTTTCCTGATCTCAGAAGCTTTAAGAGGACATGGAGCATTGCTTAGAACGATTGATGGAAATGAGTTCACGCACAAATACGACAAACGCGGATCACTGGCTCCGCGTGACATTGTTGCCCGTGCCATTGACCATGAAATGAAAATACGTGGAGACGATTATGTTTATCTTGATTGTAGTCATCTTGATCCGGTTGACCTGAGATCTCAGTTTCCCAATATCAACGAAAAATGTAAAACTCTTGGTATTGATATTACAAAAGATTACATCCCTGTTGTACCTGCAGCACATTACCAGTGTGGTGGTATAAAAGTTGATATGAATGGATGCACCTGGATTCAACACCTGTATGCTGCAGGAGAAGTCTCATCAACAGGCCTGCATGGCGCCAACCGGCTGGCATCTAATTCACTGCTTGAAGCCATTGTATTCGCTGACAAAGCTGCAATGCATGCTTTACAGCATTTTAAAAACTATTCCATTAAGAAAGAAATTCCGGACTGGAATGACAGGGGCACAAAACATCCGGAAGAAATGGTGCTTATCATACAGAATTATCGTGAAATGCAGCAAATTTTTAGTGTGTACCTGGGCATTGTTCGCTCAAACTTGCGTCTTAAACGAGCACTCGATCGATTGGAAATTATTTATAAAGAAACCGAAGAACTTTATCGTAAATCCATTCTTTCTGTTAAGCTATGCGAGTTGCGAAATCTGATTAATGTCGCGTATCTTATTATTAAAATGGCTATGCGCAGGGAAGAAAGCAGGGGACTGCATTACAACATTGATTATCCCTCGAAAAATGGTATCAGACTGGAAATTTAAGTTTCCCCCATTTCTCTTTTATCTCATCAAGCTGTTCGTATATTAATTCAGGATCTTTTTCCGTAAGCAATTTTAAACGTGTTTCTTTAAAATTTTTCAAGCCTTTGAAATAATTTGAAAAATGTCGTCGCATCTCATAAACTCCAACCCTTTCTCCTTTTAATTCAATTGATTTATTGAAATGTAGTTTTGCCAGCTCAATTTTTTCTGCAATAGTAAGAGGGTTAGCATATTTGCCCGTTTGCAGAAAAGTTTTGATATCTCTAAAGATCCAGGGTGCGCCAACAGCCCCCCTGCCTATCATAATTCCATCAACTCCAAATTTTTCAAATGCTTCCTTGGCACTATCTGGTGAAACAATATCACCATTCCCGATAATCGGGATATGGATTCGCGGATTATTTTTAACCTCTCCAATAAGCGTCCAGTCTGCTATACCTTTGTAAAGCTGCGCCTTAGTCCTTCCATGTATTGTCAAAGCTTTAATACCAACATCCTGAAGACGTTCTGCAATCTCTATGATATTTTTATTTTCTTCATCCCATCCCAACCGGGTTTTAACTGTTACAGGTATTTTTACAGCTTTTACAATTGCTTCTGTCATTTCAATCATTAAAGAAATATTACAAAGCATACCGGCCCCTGCCCCCCGCCGTGATATTTTTTTTACCGGGCAGCCAAAATTAATGTCTATAAATTCCGGATTCCTTGTTTCTGCAATCTTTGCTGATTCTACCATAGGGCCGATCAGATGACCATACAATTGTATACCCATCGGGCGCTCGTAATCGTATATTGTAAGTTTTTCCAGGCTCTTTCTGGCATTGCGTATCAATCCGTCAGATGAAATGAATTCGGTGTACATTACATCTACTCCAAAGTGTTTGCATACAAACCGAAACGATGGATCAGTAATATCCTCCATTGGAGCTAAAAACAAAGGTTGTTTACCCAATTCAATATTCCCGATTGTTACCAAACCTTCTTTTTCTTTGAATTCATTAATTTTACCTGCAAATTTAGAAATATCTTTTATCTCCGCTCCCTTAAACAAAGTACTCAATGAAGAACAATTTTTTGAAAGAGCTTTTTGCAAATGCCACTCCTCTTACCAAACTAGTTTTTACCTTATTTGTGATGTTCACAAGCTATCTGCTTGTTACTTTTATCACTATTCTTATAATAATCCCTGTTTATTCTTTTTCTATTGAAGAGATCAACATTCTTCTGAAAGAAGATCTTCTTGAAGCAGATATTTCCATGCTGAGGTTTTTTCAGATCTCTCAGAGTTTTGGTCTTTTTCTTATTCCGGCCATTTTATTGAATTATATTTTATTTCATGCAGGAGAAGATTATATGTCTACAGGCAATTTTCCTTCTCTATTATTGATGCTTATGGTTTTACTTACACTGATTTTTTCAGTGCCAATCATAAATTTTCTGATAGACTGGAACAGTTCATTGAAACTACCTGAATGGATTAATTTCTTAGAGGATAAATTGCAACAAATGGAAATTGAAAGAAATCAATTAACAGAGAGAATGACAGATAATATGCAAACCTCGGATTACTTCTTCAATCTATTGATAATAGCGATCATTCCTGCAATAGGTGAAGAATTTCTCTTTCGTGGAATACTTCAACGAATATTCTCACAATGGATAAAAAATATTCACATAGCCATAGGCCTGGCTGCTATAATCTTCAGTGCTTTTCATTTACAATTCTATGGTTTTCTTCCGCGCCTGGTTCTGGGCGTTTATTTTGGCTATCTGTTCTACTGGAGCAAAAATATATGGCTGGCAGTCTGGGCCCATTTTTTAAATAACGCCTTTGCCATAAGTTTAATCTATATTGCCGCAAATGGATGGTTCAGTGAATCAGATATATTGAAAGGTGGCACTATTACAAGTCTTTTACAGGTATTATTAAGTATTTTTATTACAAGTTTACTTGTAATTCTTACTTCTAAATATTTTAGAAATACAAATAAGGGAAATTAAACAGTTTGTACTTTATTATTTTTTAAAGCCTGAGTTTTAATTTTTTCATTTTTGCGAAAAACATATGAAAGGCCATATTCTTCAGCCTTTAACCTTTTTTCTTCTTCAGACAATTTGATAAATGTTTTTTCAACTTCATTCCAGACATTTAAAATAATATCATCCGTTTCTTTTCTCATGCTTGCAAGATGTTCCTGTGCACGCTGATAATTCTTCTGTAGTGTTTTCTGAAACTTATAGGCATCCAGAAATTGTTCGTATCTGACTCTTACAACTGCAATAGTAGGATTTGTTATCGGACTGAGTGCATTAGCTTTTCGAAGGTTCTCCCCATGTATTAATTTTTCGCCCCACTTGATCAGATCAGCTTCAGAATTCAAAAGCGGTAGCTTTGTATAATTATCGTGCATACCAAAAAAACTCCTTCCACTTTCTGTCAAATCACCCCGCATAATGGCCATGTTCACCACTTGTATAAAATGAGAAATATACATTTTGGCTTTTTTCTGGACTTTAATATACTCTTTATTCTTTTTTACCTGGTTTGAGTACGCTTGCTTAGTTTCATACATTGCTTTCTCAAACGAAGGGAGAAAAGATTGTACCCGTCTGAATGTACTTTGAGAGAATGCCAGTTTGAAAGGGGGTATTTCTCTTCCTTTTTCAAAAGCTTTAGTCAGGGCTTTATGACGTGCTGTATCGGTATTGGGTAATCGACGGTAAGGCATGTCAATTTTCTGTTAATTTAAAAATCATCCCGAATAACCCCTATGCGAAGATACTCATCATGAATTAAAATACAAGCCTATTCGTAAAAACAAATATATGGAATTTTATTCATACGACTCAAGTTACAAAAAGATTAAATCATTCTTTATTTAGAATATTGCAATGCAATTTTTTATTACTCATTCAAATGGACTAACTTTCAAAAAGTACTTCTAAAAAAGCTCATTTCTGATGATTGAAACAAAAGAATATATTCGTAGGAGACAGGTTCTAAGAAATAAGATCGAAACAGGAATAATAGTACTTTGTGGGAATAATATGATCGCAAGAAATTATCCAGGAAATCTTTTACCTTTCAGGCAAGACAGTAATTTTTTGTATTACTTGGGTATAGATATTCCGGGTTGCATGTGTATAATCGATTGCGATAATGATGTTGACATACTTTTTGGAAATGATCCTGGCATTGATGACCAGATATGGAGAGGCTCTTATAAAAAAATGCAGGATATTGCTGACAAAGCCGGAGTAAAGAAGGTCTTTTCATTATCAAAAATAAAGGATGCTATTTCTAAAGCCAGGAAAACAAACCAAAGAATTCATTTCTTACCTCCCTATCCGACTGACAGACAAATTTTGTTGTCTGAATTAATAGGCATTCCGTTATCAGAAATTTCGAAAAAGAGTTCTGTTGAATTAATTCAGGCTGTTATTACTCAACGATCTGTTAAATCAGAAGAAGAAGTTATTCAAATCGAAGAAGCATTGAATAAAGCTACAGGGCCAATGCATCAAAAGGCCATGAGGATGGCTTTTCCGGGAGTTTATGAATACCAGATTGTAGCCGAGATGAATAAGATTGCCAAAGCCTGTGATCTTGATTTTGCATATCCTGTAATCTGTTCTGTGCATGGTGAAATATTGCATAACGAATTTCATCGAAATCAACTTGAAAAAGACCAATTGTTATTGATTGATGCAGGTGCCGAAAGCTCTATGCATTATGCTTCAGATATAACGCGTACCATACCTGTGGGCGGCAGATTCAATGAAAAACAAAAGGAGATTTATGCTATTGTGTTATCAGCCGAAGTTCATGCTATTGACAGGATCAAACCCGGAATAAAATACGCTGATCTTCATCGCGAAGCAGCACTCATGATTACTCAGGGTCTTAAAACAATTGGAATTATGAAGGGAGAACCTGAAGAAGCCGTTGAAAAAGGAGCACATGCCTTGTTTTTTCCCCATGGGCTAGGGCATATGATGGGACTGGATGTTCATGATATGGAAGATCTTGGTGAAAACTTTGTTGGATATGGGAATGAAGTGAAACGCAGTTCACAATTCGGGACTGCTTACCTGAGACTCGCAAGATCTCTTCAACCAGGATTTGTACTGACTGTTGAACCAGGTATTTATTTCATCCCGACACTTATTGATCTCTGGCGTTCTGAAAAAAAATTTGAAAAATATATTAACTATTCTATAGTTGAGGCGTATAAAAAACTTGGTGGTATTCGTATCGAGGATAATATACTTGTTCACTCAAGTGGATGTAAAGTTCTTGGTAACCCCATACCTAAATTTCCTGCTGAAATTGAGAAGTTTATGAACTCGGAGGGGTGATTTAAATCATTCATTTCAAATCTTATGATGTTTTATTTTTAATTAATTTAATATTTTTTGATGCGTAACTATCAGCAAATGAATAATAATGAATACAAAATACTTATCGCTGACGATTCGGAAATATCGTTTAAAATTATTTCCGAAATACTGGCTATAGTAAGTGATAAGGTAAGCCTCACCTATGCGCGTGATGGGAAAGAAGCTTGTGAGCAGGCAAATAAAATTATCCCCGACCTTATTATAATGGATGTTTTAATGCCTGAAATGGATGGCATTGAAGCAATAAAGCAAATACGTAATAATAGTCTTACTGAAGATATTCCGGTTATTGTTCTTACAGCAACTGAAAGTCTTGAAAAGGCATATGAAGTAGAAGCAAATGATTTTATATCCAAACCATTTAACAAATACGAACTTCTTATTAAAGTCAGATCGGCATTGAACCTTGTCCAAAAAATAAAAAAAATCAAATCTCAGAAATCCGAACTGGAAAAAAATCACCTTGCGGTTACCCAGCAACGTGATAGAATAGCCATGCAGAAGAAAGATATCGTTGATGATATTCGGTACTCCAAGCGTATACAAAGAGCTATTTTTCCTACAGACGAGTACATAATGGAAACAGTCTCCGAACACTTCATTCTAAACATGCCCAGAAGTATTGTAAGTGGAGATTTCTATTGGGCAGGAAGATTAAATGGAAAAAAAGTAATTGCCTTAGGTGATTGCACAGGACATGGTATTTCAGGAGCTTTTATGACCATGGCCGGTATAGCTTTTCTGAATGAGATTATGAGTAAGAAAATTGCTCAAAATGCCAATGAAATACTTTTTGAACTCAGAAGATTGGTAATGAAACTCCTAAAGCAAAAAGGAGAGCAAGGTGAAGCTGCTGATGGCCTTGATATCTCTCTTGCTATTATAGATGAAAATAATAAGCGTATACAATTTGCAGGAGCTAACAATCCTTTTTATTTAATTAGTAATAGCAAATTGATCATTTATAAGGGAGACCGCATGCCAATAGGAATTCATCTAAATTTCGGTAAACCCTTTACGAACCATGATATTGAAATTAAGAAGGGAGATATGATATACCTTTTCACAGACGGTTTCGCAGATCAATTTGGCGGACCCAGGAATAAAAAGTTTCGATACAAGCAATTTCAGGAATTATTAATTGAAATACATAAATTGCCCATGGACAAACAAAAAGAAAACCTCTTACGTACAATAACCAATTGGATGGGAGATAATGAGCAGATTGACGATATTATGTTACTGGGATTCAGAATATAAACCATTCAATCTCAAATAATAAAACAATGAGCAATGACTTTTCTAAATAACATGATTAGTGCTGTTTCCGTAAGATGGATTTTCTTTTTTTTACTTATTCTTCTTGTTACTCCTGTTTATCCTCAGGATGAAATAGATGAGCAGCTAAAAGAAAATATTTCAAAAGCTGCATCCTATCTCGAAGAAGGGAAGAAAAATGCCGCCGCGCAATTGTTCAATCAATCGGCATATTTACTGCGAAGTGCCAATCGCCTTGAAGAAGCAGCTACCTATTATCAGAAAGTACTTGAGATTAATTCAGATCTCGGAAATCGAAGAGGTCAGATGATATCACACAATAGTCTTGCCATGGTTTATCTTGAAGCCGAAAATTATCAGAAAGCCATTTACCATCTTAATAAAGAGCTTGAATTTCGTAAACAAATTAACAACAAGGAAGAAATTATAAATGTGCTCGCCAACATTGCTCTTGCTGAGAATGAAATGTCAAGTTTTGACAGTGCAATCGAAAATATAGAGAGTGCCATTAATCTATCAAAAGAGTTGAATGATTTTGCTTTACTCAAGCGTTGTTATGGCGTTGCTTATGATATTTATGAGAAACTGGGAAATGATACAAAATCGCGAGCGTATTTCGAGTTGTATTCAGCCATCGATCGAAAATTAAAAGAACAAAAAATGGCAGAAATTACAAACGAAGCTGATAGAAAGGTTACCGTGGCTGAATCTGAAAAACACCTGACAGAGAAAATATTAAATGAAACAAGCGAAGAACTTGAAAAAACCGTATCCACGCTTCAGCAGGCTGAAGAACTAACCCGCGAGCAAAAAATGGAAATTGAATTGAACGAAGCAAAAATAAGCGAACAAAATGCCCTTCTGGAGGCAAAAAGACTTCGGGAAAGATCTCTGACAATTGGACTAATAGTAACTACGATATTTATAGTCGTGCTCACGTTCATGATATTGAAAATTATCAGGGCAAACAAAAAAATCAACCAACAAAAGCTTTGGCTCGAAAAACAGAACAAAGAAATCAGAGCAAGTATCAGATATGCACAAACGATTCAACAGGCTATTTTGCCTGGTAACAATGAAATTGAAAAACACTTTGATGCATTCATTCTGTATTTACCCAAGGATATTGTTTCAGGTGATTTTTATTGGATTTCGGCCCAGGAAAACGGAAAAAGTGATACCGTATATTTTTCAGTTGTTGATTGTACCGGACATGGTGTGCCCGGTGCCTTTATGTCTATGATTGGGAACAGTCTTCTTAACGAAATTGTAAATGAAAGAGGAATAAATTCACCTGCTGAAATTTTAGGGATGTTGAATTATATGATCAGAATTGCGCTGCGTCAGGAAGAGACAGATAACAATGATGGAATGGATCTGGCCTTATGTAAATTGGAATCGCAATCGAACAAAAAATATAAACTTACATTTGCAGGTGCAAAACGGCCTTTGTATGTTATAAAAAATAAAGAAAACAAACTAATTAGTCATCGAGGTGATAGAAAATCAATTGGCGGATACGGCCTTTCTAAAAGAGAAATTCAATTTACAAATTATACTATTGAACTGGAAGAAGGTGATATGATCTATCTCTTTTCAGATGGCATAATCGATCAGAATAGTCCGGAGAGGAAAAAATTTGGAAGGCTGCGTCTTGAGGAAGTCTTTGTTGATTGTGCTAAATTGCGCCCTATTGAACAGAAGGCAATTATTGAACAACGCTTAAGAGACTATATGAAGAATGAGGAACAACGTGATGATATTACACTGGTTGGTCTGAAAATAATATGATAATGTTACTTAATAATCAATTGCAAAATAATATTATTTATTATCACGGACCAGTCAATATTGACCTGATTTCATTTACCAGCAATTATATGAAACAACATATTCAAGCTGACACTGTTGTCATTAGCAAAATATATAAGGTATTTATTGAACTGGCTCAAAATGTTTCTTATTATTCAGCTGAACAGTATAGTAATTTACGTTCTTTTGGTACCGGAATAGGATGGTTCAGAATCGATGATCATGATGATCATTTTGCAATCTCTACCGGGAATGTAATTTTCAGAGAACATGGACCGGTGCTTAAAAAAAATAGTGAAGAAATAAACTCTCTTAAAGAAGATGAGCTCCGGGAGTTAAAAAGAAATACAAGAAGTCAAGCCGGACAACGCGATATTGGAGCACATATCGGTTTGATTCAAACAGGATTAATTACGGGTCATTCAATTGAATTATCGATTGAACCACAAGATGAAAAATTTTCTCTCTATACAATAACAGCTAAAGTGAATAAACGTTAAAAATAAAAGATATGAAAAATCTGATTGTCGATGCAGTCCCCGATTCTCCTTACTATCCAGAAATAAACTTCAATGCAGAAAACGGAGTTTGTAAATTATCAGGAGAATCATATATGGAAGAGGCCTATAAATTTTATACTCCTCTGCTGAATTGGCTAAAAGAATATACACTTGAGCGGAAAAATCCGGTTACACTGAATCTTAAATTGACATATTTTAATACTAATTCTTCCCGGTTATTGCTCGATATACTGGATGTTTTGAAAAAATCTCAGGAAGCCGGCACAAATGTTGCAATCAATTGGTATTACGAAGAAGATGATCCTGATGTAAAAGATGAAGTAGAAGATTTTGAAATCGAAACCGGTCTGAAAATCACTATGAAACCAATGGAGTGAATACTCCCTTGTAAGGAAGTAATCCATTCATTCGACTTTAGCAAAAATTAGAGAACTTTAGCAGAATAAAACTCCCTGTTCATACGTGCAATATGCGAAAGTGAGATTTCTTTAGGACATTCAGCTTCACACGCCCCGGTATTGGTACAGTTACCGAATCCTAATTCGTCCATTTTGGAAACCATATTTTTCACTCTTTCTTTTGCTTCAATTTTTCCTTGAGGCAACATGGCAAATTGAGAAACCTTTGCGGAAACAAACAACATTGCTGATGCATTTTTACAGGCTGCCACACATGCACCACAGCCAATACAGGAAGCAGCATCCATGGCAATATCGGCATTTTTCTTTGGAATCGGTATGGCATTTGCATCAGGCACTCCTCCGGTATTTACCGATACAAATCCTCCAGCCTCTATGATCTTATCAAAAGAAGTTCTATCAACAACCAGATCTTTTATCACAGGAAAAGGCCTTGCCCGCCAAGGTTCAATAACTATTGTATCACCATCCTTAAATTTTCGCATATGCAACTGGCAGGTAGTTATTGCATCATCAGGGCCGTGAGGCCTTCCATTAATGTATAATCCGCAAGTACCACATATTCCTTCCCGGCAATCATGATCAAAGCATACCGGTACTTCAAATTTGTCGACAAGTTGCTGGTTTAAAATATCCAGCATCTCAAAAAATGATGAGTCAGACGATATGTTGGTTAATCTGTAATTCTCAAACCTCCCTTTTGCTGTATTATTTTCCTGTCTCCAGATTTTCAGTATAAAATCCATTTTCTGATTGATTATTGGTTCTACTTCTTGTAATTCCTGGTTTGCACTTTGATATCCTCGTACTTAAGAGGCTCTTTGTGTAAAACCGGTGCTTTATCTTTACCTTTATATTCCCAGACAGCAACATACATATAATCCCCGTCGTTGCGTAATGCTTCTCCTTCTTCGCTTTGAAATTCTTCACGGAAATGACCTCCGCAAGACTCCTCACGATTAAGTGCGTCTCGCGC
>JABUBN010000509.1_pt1 | contig 11344 bp, 11 predicted proteins | sample 7240341 | NCBI WGS metagenome assembly JABUBN01 (sample SAMN07256345, study PRJNA390944) | subsurface metagenome | isolation source: Methane hydrate marine sediment | place: Pacific Ocean: Eastern North Pacific, ODP site | reverse complement strand
TATGAAAATAAATTTCAAAACTGGCGCTCCAGTTTTTTTCGATCAAAGAGGATCATTTGGTAGTTTAAAGATATTTGGTGATCCTCTGTACGATTTTGCTAAGTTGTACTATTCTGTTGTTGGCAATTATGATCAATTCAATCAAAGAAATTTTAGAGTTCATATAAGTGGGTATAAAGTGGATATAGAAATAAAGCCTAATGGTTGGGAGGATTGTTTGGAGATGTTTGATGAGAGATTAGGAAAGGAGATGCGGGAGATAAAAATTCTTCATGCTTTGATCTGGCTCTCTTTAGCTGGTTATGTTCTTGACGATTTCGATTCAATCGTTGGTTCTTATTTTCATGGCCTGGAGTTATTTGAGGAGGCTGATCAAGGTTGAAAAAATTGGTGTTATCAAATCTTCCGAAAGCATGGATAATGGACATCGATGGTGTTATATGTGAGCATAATAAATACAAAGAGTTGAAACTGAATGAGTTTGAACCTCTTCTTCCGGGAGTAAAAGGTTTCTTTGAAAGAATTTCAAGTTCAGATTTTGTAATTTTGATAACTTCGAGAAAAGAGAAATATAGAAAACAAACTGAAAGATCTTTAAAGGAATCAGGAATACGTTATGATGTATTAATAATGGATCTTCCGGTTGGAGAACGAATTCTTATAAATGATCAAAAACTTTCTGGGTTAAAAACGGCTTTTTCTGTGAATCTTAGGAGAAACGAAGGTTTGAAACATGTAGATATAGTTATAGACATGGAGAAGTAAAGATGAGGATTAAAAAATATTTAAGGAAAGGTGTCCCAAAGAAGTATATGAATATTTGAAGTGGACAACAGATAATTTATTGATATGGGGTTATACAATTGAAAGAATACTGCAAATTTTATAAAAATTCATTTTATGTTTTTCCCCGAATTAGAAAATTAAATAGATTTATAAAACATTATATTAAGTTAATTATAAGAAATATTATGAATCTACTATTTGAGTTAATATATCCATTAAAGGATGACGAATGGGGACTAATATGCCCGTTTGGCATAGGAGATACTTATTTTACTTGTGGCTTTGCAAATGAGATTTTAAAAACTCATGGAGGTAAGAAAATCACTGTTTTCGTAAAACCGAATCATTCATTTATTCCAAGCATCTTTACTGAAATATCTAAAACTGTTGTGATTCAATTTCCATTTAATATCAAATATCTTGGACATTATGATTTAAAAATGGGTAAACCATTTTATTCGCATTTTATAGACAACAATCTTGTTAATTTAATTGGGTATAATGATTTTACATTGCTTGATTGTTATAAAGTTATTTTTAAATTAAATATGCATAGTTGCTTATCAAATCCATTACATCCATCAGAAAATGAATTTAAGAAAGCCGAAGAGATTTTTTTTAAAAATAAACTTTCAAAATTCAAAACTGTGATATTAGCACCTGAGGCAAATAGTACAGCAGTTATTGATAAAAATTTTTGGATTGATTTATCTAAGGAATTATATAATAATGGACTTATACCAGTGGTAAACATTATAAATCACAAAAATAATATTCAGGGGATTCAAAATCTTAATCTTCCTTTGGAAATAATTCGTGCTTTTGCTGAGTTATCTGGATTTGTTATATCTGTTAGGAATGGGTTATGTGATTTACTCTCAAATGTTAATACATCATTAGTAGTAATATATCCTGATGTCATATGGTATGGGGGCAAATTAATTGATGGAACAAGCCTGAAATCGATGGGTATTTCTAAAAGTGCAATTGAATATGAAATAAGAGAAAATAATTCTAAAAAAATAATTAATAATATAATATCTATGTTTAAACAAAGAAATAATAATATATAAATAAAATACACTTGATTTATCACAATACTTTAGTTTACTTTAGAGCCATTGCCTAAAATTTTCATTATTATTTAAAGATAAGAATGGCGGTAATTTAGATGTTAAACATAAATTAAGACGGGAATATTATGATATTAGCTTTGGTCAAGCGATAAGTGTCAATTTGTAAAAAATGAAATTAAACACATTAATCAGTAATTAAAATATAAAAAGAATAAAAATATTGATTATCGATCAATATCAATTTAAAAAAAGGAGATAACCAATGAAAAAAGCTCTTATCACCGATATTACCGGTCAGGATGGCTCGTATCTGGCGGAATTTCTGCTTTATAAAGGATACGAGGTTCATGGTATTATAAGACGAGCCAGTACCTTTATAAAAAATTAATGGATAATAAATATTAACAAGGAATATAAAATGGGAAACAGTACTTCTAAAAAAATCAAAGATTTTGTAAATGGGGCAGTAATTAATAATAAAACTAATCATAAAGGTGGTTTACGATTTCAGGAAGCATACCATAAAAAAAATGTTTTAAAGTATCCTCTTGTAAGTGTTATCACTGTTGTTAAAAATGGCGAGAGATATTTAGAAGAGACTATTCAAAGTATAATATCTCAAACTTATGATAATGTTGAACATATTATTATTGATGGTGGCTCGACTGATAATACTTTAAATATAATACAGAAATACGAAAATAAAATCGATTATTGGATAAGCGAGGGCGATGAGGGAATTTATGATGGGATGAATAAAGGAATAGATTTAGCTAAAGGTGAATGGATAAATTTTATGAATGCTGGAGATAAATTTTATGAGAATAACACAATAGAGAAAATTTTCGTAGGGAATGATTATAATAATGATGATTTTATCTATGGAGACTATAAAATTGTATATAACCCAAAATTTTCAAGAATACAGAAAGCCGGAGAAATAAAAAACCTTTGGAAGGGAATGGTATTCTCTCATCAGAGTTTATTTGCTAGATGCGAAGTCTTTAAAAAATATAAATTTAATATCAATAATAAAATTGGGGCGGATTTTGAATTTATTTATAATTGCTATATAAATAAATATAAATTTTATAACCTCCACTTTCCCGCTGCAGTAAATTTAGCTGGTGGATTGTCAGATAGGGATAGGTTGGGGAGTATTTTATCTCGGTGGTCAACTGTAAATAAATTTTCAAGGAATTTTAAAGTTGATGTTTATTATTTTATATTATTTTGTAATACTTTAATAAAAGTATGTATAAAAAAGGTATTACCCGCTAAAATATATAATTTATTATTGAAGGGGAAATACAATATTTTTATGCATTGAAAATATTTTGGTAATTACGGAAAAAATAGAGGTTGTTATTTATATGGTGAAAATTAGTACTTTTTCGAATATTCTTTTGTTTTTAGTCTTATTTCCTTATTTATCACTAATTCAAACACCATTTGATACTCAGCCATCTGCAGTAATTTTTTCTATTTTGATTTTTTCAATATTTCTAATTAAAAAAGATAATAATTTATCTTTTCCATTCCCCTTGTGGGCATTATTTCTTATTTTTTTATATGCTCTTGGAATATATTTTATTAATTCGAATTATTATTATGGAATGAGGTCTCTCGTAGGTTATGCTTCGGTTTTTTTTATTACTTTTGCAAGTTATAAAACTTTTAAATATTCTAATATAAAAATTTATATTTTTTCTATTAATATCTGGCTTCTTTTTGGAGTAGTGCAATTATTATTTAACAAAAATTTTGGTAGATGGTTCGTCCCCCGTATGTCAACTTCAGCAACGCGTCGTGTAACCTCTTTGGCTGTCGAACCATCATATTATGCTACGTTTTGTATATTCGCTCTTATTTTAAATGAGTTGTTTTATAGAAATGCAAAATATAATCGTAAAGTATATTACATAATTATGTGCATATTAGTATTTCAGATGATTATCACATTTTCTGGTTCAGGATTTTTATTTTTACTAGTTTTCTTTTTTTCGAAATGTATTTCATCAATATTTTTTGACCAAGGGATTAAAAGATATAAAATATTATTTTCTTCAACAATAATTCTTTTTCTTATTATCTTTTTATTCCTCTATTTACCTGCATTACAATATTCACGGGCGGGCCTATTACTTAAAAATGCATTAAAGGACCCTATAGCGTTATTGCTTACTGATACGAGTGTAGCAGATAGGGTTTCTCATGTTTTACTTTCATTTTATAGTTTATTATATAGCAAAGGAATTGGATTGGGATTAGGTACCTGGGGAGATTATGCAGATTTATTAACTACCTTTACTGGGGGGAGGATAGAGGAAATAGCCAATGTGAGGTTATCTACAGGGGGTCGAATTATGAGCGGATGGGGTTCAACCATTTATGAGATAGGAATATTTGGCGTATTATTTATTATAGTTTTTTTGTGGATTATGTTTGTAGGATTAAGAAGAAATAAAGAAATGAAATCTATATATTTTATAAGCATGCTAACAATGGGATTTGTTATGTTAATGGCTGTTCCAATAGCTTTTCCATTATTTGGATATACACTGGGCGCATTTTTGTATTATGCTTATAGAAGTAAAGGTCAAGAATTTCAAAAGGAATGAATTATGAAAATACTTCACAAAGTTAAGATTGTTCTTTTGCGATGGTTCTTTTACGAACAATTAAAATGGTTAGAAGAAAGTTTTAATTTATGAAGATATTAATAATAAATACAGAGTTTAATAGGGGTGGAGCTGCCCAAATAGCGAGAACTTTATTTCATTCTTTAAATAGAAAAAGTGTGTTTAAATGTTATTTTGCTTACGGTAGAGGGAAAAAAGTAGGTGATGAGAGAACAATAAAATTTACTTATTTGCCAGAAGTATATTTCCAAGGGTTATTGACTCGCTGTTTTGGATTACAAGGTTATGGAAGCTGGTTTTCGACCAAACAATTAGAAAAAATTGTAATTAAAGAAAAATATGATTTGATCCATTTACATAATCTTCACGGTTATTATTTGAATTTAAGTTTTATAAATTTTTTAAAAAAGATGAGTATACCAGTTGTCTGGACTTTGCATGATGGGTGGTCAATGACTGGTCGTTGTGCTTATTGGTTTGATTGCGAAAAATGGAAAGTAGGGTGTGGAAATTGCCCGGATTTATATTTATATCCTAAAACTTTTATAGATACTTCTTCTTTCATGTGGAAGAAAAAAAAGAATTATTTTTCGTCAGGATGGAATCCTATTATTGTTTGTCCTTCGCGATGGTTAGCAGATAGAGTAAAGGAATCTTATTTAAATAAGTACAAGGTCAAAGTTATTCCCAATGCTATTGATATAGAAATATTTAAACCAAAAGATAAAGATTTTATTCGCAAAAAAATGAAGGTTTCATCTAATAGAAAAGTGATTTTATTTACCGCAGCTAGCTTAAAAGATGAGCGCAAAGGAGTAAAATATTTTTTTAATTCTTTAAAATATATTAAAGTTAGTAATTATTTAGTGTTAACAATAGGAAAGAAAATTAATCTTACAGAAAGGATTAAAGTTGGAGTTGAAATTAGGCAATTGGGTTATGTGCACGATAAAAAATTGCTTTCTGAAATATATAACGTTGCTGACATATTTTGTATTACATCTATAGATGAAGTATTTGGATTAACAGTAACAGAATCGATGGCTTGTAGTGTTCCTGTTGCTGGATTTAGAGTTGGTGGAATTCCTGAGCAAGTTACAGAGGATTGTGGAATTTTGGTAAATCCAAAAGACACTGAAGCCTTAGGTAGGGCATTAGAGAAATTATTGAATGATGAAGAGTTGAGAAGGAAATTTAGTGAAAATTGTAGAAAACGAGTGTTGAAAAATTATACCATTGAAAAGTTTACAGATAATTATGTAAAAGTTTATAATAAAGCACTAAGGAGATTAAATCAATGAAAAAAGCACTGATTACCGGCATTACCGGCCAGGATGGTTCATATCTGGCAGAATTTCTGCTTTCTAAAGGATACGAAGTTCATGGCATTATAAGACGAGCCAGTACCTTTAATACTAGCAGGATAGACCATATCTATAAAGACCCTCATCTAAAAGGGATAAGATTACACCTTCATTACGGAGATTTAAGTGATTCCGGTCAGCTTACCAATCTTATCTATAATATTAAACCTGATGAGATTTATCATTTGGGAGCCCAGAGTCATGTACGGGTTAGTTTTGATATACCGGAATATACCGGAGATATTACTGCTTTGGGGACTACCAGGATATTAGAGGCGGTAAGAAGAAGCGGAGTAAAGTGTAAGTTCTATCAAGCATCTAGTAGTGAGATGTATGGTGATGCCCCGACACCTCAGAATGAAGATACTCCCTTTAGAGCGAGAAGTCCCTATGCGGCAGCTAAGATTTATGCCTACTGGATGGTCCGTAATTATAAAGAAGGATATAATCTCTTTGCCTGTAATGGGATACTCTTTAATCATGAATCACCCAGGAGAGGGGAGACCTTTGTTACCCGAAAGATTACCAGGGGCTTAGCACGGATTATAGCCGGAAAAGATAAGAAATTATATTTGGGTAATTTAAAGGCGAAAAGAGACTGGGGATATGCCCCTGATTATGTAGAGGCAATGTGGTTGATGTTGCAGCAGGAGAGACCAGAAGATTATGTGATAGGTACAGGGGAGACCCATTCAGTTAAAGAATTTTTAGAAGAAGTCTTTAATTATGCGGGATTAGATTGGGAGGAATATATGGAGATAGACCCTCGCTATTTTAGGCCTACGGAGGTAGAATCATTGCTGGCTGATGCTTCTAAGGCGAGGAGGGGGCTGGGTTGGAGTCCTCGGATAACTTTTAAAGAATTGGTAAAGATAATGGTGGATAGTGATATGGAATTAATTGGACTGGATTCACCCGGAGGGGAAGGGAAGAAGATTTTGAAACAGAAAGGGATTGACTGGACGGAGAATCATCTGACGGTGGAGTAAAAATAGTATATAGCATCGAATATCGAGTGAACGTGTAATAATTGAAAGATAAAAAGGAAAAGAAAAATAAATAAGGATAGATTCCCGCTTTCAATGGAATGGCAGAAATGTGAAGATAGGAGAGAAAAATGAATTTTTGGAAAAATAAGAGAGTTATTGTTACCGGGGGGGGCAGGATTTTTAGGCTCATATGTGGTAGAGAAGTTAAAAGATAGAGGATGTAAGGACATATTTATTCCTTTGGTCGAGAATTATGATTTGACTAAGGAAAAAAATATTATAAGATTATATAAAGATTATCCAGCAAATATAGTGATTCATTTAGCGGCAGTAGTAGGAGGAATTGGGGCGAACCGAGAAAATCCTGGTAAGTTTTTCTATGATAATCTGGTGATGGGGGCAATGCTTATGGAATATGCCCGACAGTTTGAGGTAGATAAATTTGTGGCTATTGGTACTATTTGTGCTTATCCTAAATTTACCCCGGTTCCTTTTAAGGAGGAGGATTTGTGGAATGGCTATCCTGAGGAAACCAATGCTCCTTATGGATTAGCCAAAAAGATGATTTTGGTTCAATCTCAGGCTTACCGGACGCAATATGGTTTCAATTCTATCTTTTTGCTTCCCTTGAATTTGTATGGACCGAGAGATAATTTTAACCCTAAGAACTCCCATGTTATTCCAGCCTTGATAAGAAAATTTATAGAGGCAAAAGATAGGGGAGAGGAAGAGGTAGTTTGTTGGGGGACCGGAAAACCAACGAGAGGATTTTTATATGTGGAAGATGCGGCGGAGGAGATTTTACTGGCTGCTGAGAAATACAATAAGAGTGACCCGGTGAATCTGGGAACTGATTTAGAGATATCTATCAAAGACTTAGCTGAATTAATTGCCAAGTTGGTAGGATTTAAAGGAAAGATTAAGTGGGATACCAGTAAACCTGACGGACAGCCTCGAAGGAGACTGGACACGAGTAGGGCAGAACGGGAGTTTGGCTTTATGACCAAGATGGATTTTGAAGAAGGATTGAAGAGGACGAGTGAGTGGTATAAAAGAAATCGTTTTTCTTAAAAATAGAAAGGATGATAATCAATAGTTGAAAAAAATTTTGATAATAAGTGAACCTTTTTATCCGCAAGTAGCTGCTATTGGGCAATTATTAACTGATTTAAGTGAGGATTTAGTAAAAGCGGGCTTTCAAGTGAAAGTAGTTACGGGAAATCCCAATGATATTTTTAATAAAAACAATAGAATACCAAGAAAAGAAAATTATAGAGGGATAGAAATAATTCGCTTAAAAAACACTACTTTTAGTAAATACAGAATGGCAGGGAGAGTATTAAATTACTTGACCTTTCATTTTTTAGTTTATTTTAATGTATTATTTTGTGAGAGACCGGACCTTGTTTTTGTTTTATCAACACCTCCTTTTATCTCCTTTTCTGGATTGATGCTAAAAATATTTAAGGGATCCATGGTAATTTATAACGTTCAAGACCTGTTTCCTGATTTAGCAGTAGAATTGGGAAAATTAAAGAATAGACAATTTATTGAATTTTTGAAAAAACTCTCTGAGTCGATTGTGAAGAAGGTGGATAGGGTAGTGGTTGTGGGCGAATATATGGAGAGGAAGATAAGAAAGGAATTGTTAAAGGGAACGAAGGCAAGCGTGAATGTGTGTGCAAGTACAAGCGCAAATGACTACATTATCACTATACACAATTGGGCTGACGGGAATAAGATAAAAGTTTTAGAGGATAAAGAAGCAGAAAATAATTATCTTAAAAAGAGATGGGAATTAGAAGGAAAATTTGTAGTTTTGTATTCGGGCAATATAGGATATCTTCATGAATTTGATACTGCCATTGCTGCGGCTGAAAGTTTAGCGAAAGAGGGAATGAGAGAGATTGTATTTGTTTTTATTGGAGAGGGAATTAAGAAAGGGTATATTGAAGAGAAGGTTAGAGAGAAGGGGTTAAATAATATTTTATTTTTCCCTTATCAGCCGCGGGAGACGCTTACTTATAGCCTGGGTGTAGCCGATGTTTCTTTGGTGACTTTAGAGAATGGTTTTGAAGGGATGGTTATTCCCAGTAAGATATATGGTATTTTAGCCAGTGGAAGGCCAGTAATCGCTGCAGTGGGAGGAGAAAGTGAAATTGTTGAAATTATAAGAGAAGGAAAGTGTGGAAGAGTTATAAAGACTGGGGATTATCAGGCCTTAGTAGATAGCATAATGGATTACTATAAAGATAGGAAAAAATGCAGAGCAGATGGGTTAAGCGGTCGAAGATATTTTGAGGAAAAATTTGATAGAAAAATTGCTACTAGAAAATATATTAGTGTAATTAAGGATGTATTAAAATCTTAATTATTTAATTTATGGTAAAAAAAAGTTATTAGTTAATTTGTAACGAAGCTTGGGGCAATGCTTAAATGAAGAGAATTGTTATCACCGGAGTTAATGGTATTATTGGTTCTGAATTAAGTAGAAGATTTATTAACAAGGGTTATTATGTTATAGGAATTGATAGGACAGAATCTAAAGGGGGAGAAGAAGATAACGGGCAGTTCAAATATGTAAAGTTAGATATTACCGATAAAGATAAAGCGGGGCACTTTTTTTCAGATTTAAGTTTTGATTACTTAATTCACTGTGCGGCATTGGTGCATAAAAATTCCCCAGACTTATCTTTTGATAATTTTATGAAGATTAATTTCGAAGGTACTAAAAATATTTTTGATTTTGTTGTTGAAAATAAAAGTAATTCCGGATTTGAGGGAGCGATATTTTTTAGCACCATAGAAGTATATGGTGGTGAAGGAAGAGATAAGGTTATATCTGAGGATGATGAATGTCGGCCAATTACTTTTTATGGAAAGAGCAAATTAGCTGCCGAGAAGTATTTGTTAAACTTGAATAAGGAGTATAAATTACCAATTGTTATTTTACGGCTTACCCCGGTTTATAGTAAAGATTTTTTAGGAAATGTGAAGAGAAGAGTATTAATTGGGAGGAATATGTTTTTTTATAGAGTCGGGGATGGGGAACAGAGGATATCGCTATGTTCGAGAGATAATGTGATTGATGTTGTAGAGGCGTGTATTGAGGGTGGAGTTCCTTTTGGGGAAGTTTTTAATGTAGCCGATAATAAAGTTTATAGTTTTAATGATTTATCGAATTATTTTCGAGAATTGATGGGCGGGAATCGTATTACAGTAAAAATTCCAAAATGTATAGTATATCTTGGAGTAAAATTGGTTAGTTTAATATTTTCAAGGAGAAAAGAAAGATTGCTTTCAGTTTATTGTAAGTTAACTAAAGGTAATATATATTCTATTGAGAAAGCAAAGAAATTATTTAAATATAATCCAAAGTGGAATTTTGAAAATACTATATTGATAGATAGAAAGATGTTTGAAGATGATAAAAATAGTATTTGATTTATTTTTTTCCATAATATTATTGATTGTTTTAACTCCTTTATTTGTGGTGGTGGGAATTTTAATAAAGTTAGATTCCCCGGGACCTGTTTTTTTTAAGCAGAAGAGAGTAGGAAAAGACAATAAAACTTTTATGGTTTACAAATTTCGGAGTATGAGCGTGGGGACACCGGATGGGGCAAAAGAGGATTTGGGAGAAGAAAGTCCGTATGTTACCAGAATAGGGAGAATAATTAGGCGATTTACTATAGATGAACTGCCTAATTTATTAAATGTGGCAAAGGGAGAGATGAGTTTGGTTGGACCTCGTCCTCCACATTATACGCAGAATGATTTAATTAAAATGAGAACAGAGGCGGGGATTCATAAGATTAAACCAGGGATTGCCGGTTATGCTCAGATAATGAAGACCGGGGGCGAAGATTTAGTAGCAAAAGTGAAGTGTGATAAATATTATGTTGAACATGTGAGTTTGTGGTTAGATATTAAGATTATTATAAAGACTGCTATTTTGCGTTTTAGTTCTACGGAGACGTTTTAGAGCAAATTTACCAATTCACTAATTGACCGCTTAAAATAAAAGATGTAAGATGCGAATTGCAGATTGTAAGATGAGATTGCCGCGCCCCTACGGTCGCTATGATAATTCCCCCTCACCCCAATATCCTCCCTTCAAGGGGAGAGGGCTGGGATTTTTTATTATTTCATAATATGGGAAAAAAGTTTTGTAATAGGGAAAATATTTTTACGAAAAAGAAGGAATATTAAATAATATGTCGTATATAGGAATTACGCAGTAGAGTTTTTGGTTATCGGCACGCAATGACACCGGTAATGATCTCGGTGAAATAATATTTTACGGAATAAACATATTCAAGATAGCAGGAGGGGAAGTTGATAAGATATTTTTTGAGATTATTTTGGATTTGTGTGGATTTATTTTTTATAAATATTTCCTTTGCTCTTTCGTAAAAATATTTTCCCTATTACAAAACTTTTTTCCCATATTATGAAATAATAAAAAATCCCAGCCCTCTCCCCTT
>JABUBN010000508.1_pt1 | contig 11355 bp, 8 predicted proteins | sample 7240341 | NCBI WGS metagenome assembly JABUBN01 (sample SAMN07256345, study PRJNA390944) | subsurface metagenome | isolation source: Methane hydrate marine sediment | place: Pacific Ocean: Eastern North Pacific, ODP site | reverse complement strand
CGAATAAATTTTTTAGCTAAACTGATATGGATGGCAATAGCACCCGGATTTCAATCGGAGCTGATATTGCCGCTTCAAAAGGTATTATTGTTGTAGCAAGTGCCGGAAACGAAGGCAATTATCCGTGGCATTACATTATCGCACCGGCCGATGCCGATAGCATATTAGCAGTAGGAGCAGTTGATTCCCTGGGACAATACGCTTTTTTCAGCTCTCAAGGACCCAGCTACGATGGCAGGGTAAAACCCAACGTTTCAGCTATGGGCAGGGGAACTGTTATTCAAAATTTATCCGGGGGGATCAGCTTGTGCAACGGAACCTCCTATTCTGCTCCTATCATTACCGGTTTGGCAGCCTGTCTCTGGCAGGCAAAACCTTCTGCAACCAATATGGAAATAATCCGGGCTATTGAAAAAAGTTCACACCAATACCACTCCCCTGATTCACTTTTAGGGTATGGTATTCCTGATTTTTTACTTGCCATGGCAATCCTGAAAGTTTTTGTCCAGGGAAAAACGGTTGAACTCAAAAATGTTTATTCACAAGAAGATGTTATCCTTAAATTGACCGATATAACCGGAAAGATCGTACTTGCCAAAAGATACCAAAACCTGAGTCTTGGACTTCAACAAATTACTATCCTGATCAGCAGGACTTTCCCGAAAGGTTTATACATCTTGCGCTTAAGCTCCGGTGATTATGCAGTGCATAAAAAATTAATCAAAATTTGAAACAAAAGGCCGGCAGGTTTCTGTCTAATCCTCTTTCATGGATTCTCCATTTCATACCGATAAACAAAATCATTATCTTTATCCTGAAAGAATCCGGAATTATACAATGGAAAAGTTCATAACATTATTTGATCTGAATCAAAAAATCGGAGAATCGATAAAATCATCTTTTCCTGGTTCATTTTGGGTTCTGGCAGAGATCAGTGAGTTAAAAATCCATTACAACAGTGGTCATTGTTACCTGGAATTAATTGAAAAAGATCCGGAAGGAGAACAGATAAAGGCGCGGGCCCGGGCAACCATTTGGTCATATACATTAAGGATGCTTAAGCCCTATTTTGAAACCACAACCGGTCGTGAATTAGGTGTTGGATTAAAAATCCTGGTTAAGGCAAATGTCGAATTTCATGAAGTGTATGGCTACAGTCTCAACATTATTGACATTGATCCAAGTTATACCCTTGGTGAACTTGCCCGGAAGCGTCAGGAAATTATTAAACGCCTCGAAACCGAGGGGGTATTTAATATGAATAAAGAAATCCATCTCTCTCCGGTACCACAAAGAATAGCAATTATTTCCTCCCAAACAGCTGCCGGTTATAAGGATTTTGTACACCAGATTGAACATAATGCATATCGCTACAAATTTTATCTGAAACTATTTCCGGCTTTAATGCAAGGCGCGGAGGCTGAAAAGTCAATTATTGATGCCCTCGAACGAATTTACCTTCATGAAAAAAATTTCGACACCGTTGCTATTATAAGAGGGGGCGGTTCACAGGCTGATCTCAGTTGCTTTAATAGCTATTGGCTTGCTTATCACATTACACAATTTCCTCTTCCGGTAGTTACGGGAATTGGACATGAACAGGATGAGACAATTGCTGATCTGGTTGCTCATACAAAACTTAAAACACCTACTGCAGTCGCTGAATTTTTTATTTCTGCAATCCTTGGTTTTGAAAACTCTCTCCTGCAGCTTCAAAATCAGTTCGCTGACCTTGTTGTTTCACAAATAAAAGAGAGAAAATCCAGGATTGAGAATCTTGGTTTGAAATTAACTCCTTTTGTTCAGACCGTTATTTTGAAGTATGTAAAACAGTTGAATACGGTAGAAAAAAAATCAGAATTTTTATTAAGAAGTTTTTTACAAACCAGGGTGACAAGTTTACGGAAATTATACTCTGATTTTGTTCGGGCATCCGAGGGGTATCTTCTTCAAAAGCAACATCTCTTTCAGACCAGGATAAGTTCTCTTCCGTTATTTTGCAGCCAGTTGTTAACCAACCAGCATCACAAGCTCGATTTGTTTAATAAATCATCCGTTTATCTTAATCCTGAAAATATACTGAAAAAAGGATATTCGATTACATATTCAGGTGGAAAAGTGATTAAAGATGTGTGTCATTTAACCAAAGGAAACATAATTAATACAAAATTTTACCGGGGCGAAACCGAAAGTGAGATACGAAAAATAACCGGAAGTAAAAACCCGGAATGATCAGGATTGTGTTTAAAAAATTCATATTAATTCTTCTGTTCCTTGGGCAGATTTTCTCTGTTTTTCCTCAAAAGCAGATTATTGATAGCCTTAAGCAACGGGTGAGATACGCCACGGAAGAGGAAAAGATCGACATTTATCTTCACCTGGCAGGCCTGCACGAGGGGATATCATTAAACCTGACAAGGCAATATGCTCATATGGCCCTGACAATCAGCAGGGGATTATACGACAAAGAGAACGAAGCGAATGCTTTAAAAAAGTTAGGAACCGTTTATTATCTCTTTTCTGATTATAATAAAGCCCTGGAATACTACATACAATCCCTTACCATAAGGGAAGAAATAAATGATCAACAGGGAATTGCCGGTTCGTATAATAACATAGCCTTGATATACGATGCATTTAAGGATTATGATAAAGCCCTGGAATACACTTTGAAATCATTTGATGTTAATAAAGTTCTGGGCGATAAAGAAAAGATGGCGGTTAATTTGAACAATCTGGGAGTATTTTATTCTGCAAAGAAAAATAATGCATTAGCTTTCGATTACTTTCAAAAAGCATTTACCATATATAAAGAAATGAATAATAAGCAGGGTATTGCCGATGCATTAAATAATTTGGGAGACATATACCGGGAGAACCGGCAATATAATGAAGCCCTGTCTTACTTTAAGCAATCGCTCAGGATTAATGAAGAACTAAATGAAATTTATAGCATTGCCCTTTCCAAATTTAATCTTGCTGATATTTATTCCGAAACACAACGGTATGATTTGGCTTATCAATATCTTTTGGAAGGATTACATTATGCAAAAGAAATTGAATCAAATGATCTTATCCGGGATTTCTATGGTTTGTTTGAATCTTATTATAGAGCAAAGAACAACTATAAGAAAGCGCTTGAATATCATCAGCTATATGCTCAACTGAACGATAGCATCTTTAATGAACAAAGCAGTGATAAAATTGCGGATATGCAAGTGCGGTTTGAAGCTGAAAACAAAGACAAAGAAATAAAATTATTGAAACAGAATGAGGAAATAAGAAACCTCCAAATGAAACGACATAAAAACCAGATTATCTACTTGCTTATTTCCTCCATTCTTATCCTGATCCTGGGTATTGCCGGAATTCAAAGTTACAGGATAAAAAAAGATGCCATTGAAATTTTACGAAAAAGAAATGTCGAGTATTATTACAGCAATCGTAAATTGACTGAGTCGCAAAACCAACTCCGGGAACTAAATGCAACCAGGGATAAGTTCTTTTCCATCATCAGCCATGATCTTATCAATCCTTTCCAGTCACTTATGAACTTTACGGAAGTATTAAATACTGCCACAGCGGACGGAGATAAGGAAGAAATTCAGGAAATCTGCCAGTTAATTAATCTCGCGGCAAGAAACCATTACAACTTACTTCAAAATCTTCTGCAATGGACGCTTGCCCAGACAGGTAAACTGGCGAGTTTGCCAAAAGTTCACGATGCCAAAGAAATGATCAATTCCGTTATCTCAATCTTCAAAATCAATATTGATGAGAAGGGGATCACCCTGGTATCAGATATTGAGGATAAGTTACTTATTTATGTCGATAAAAATATTTTCGAAACCGTTTTGCGAAACCTTGTAAGCAATGCAATAAAATTTACCAGGGAAAACGGTAAAATAGTGATCCGTTCAACAAAACAAAATAATAAAATTGAGTTTGCAGTTATTGATAACGGTATTGGGATATCGAAAAAAAATTGTGAGAAACTTTTTAATCTGGAAAAAACTTTCTCAACAAAAGGCACTTTTAATGAAAAAGGAATGGGGTTAGGACTCATTCTTTGTAAAGAATTTATTGAAATCATGGGGGGCTCACTTAAGGTTGCAAGCACACCCGGAAAGGGAAGTGTGTTTTCGTTTACCATACCCGTTTTAACTTAAATTTCAACTTGTATTACGTTATGCTGATTAAGAAATTATTTATCATTTATATCTCATTATGGTTGCCGGTGGCGCCTGGCCTTTCTTTTCAGAATAATGATATAGATAGTCTTGAGAAACAGCTCGAAACAGTGAATGACACGTTGAAAATTGAAATTTACAACAAACTGTCAAGACTACATCGGGAAATATCTCTTAACAGCAGTATGAATTATGCAAAGGAGGCTCTAAAGATTGCTGAAGCAATGAGATACCCTAAAGGAATAGCTGATGCTTTTGATGAAATCGGCAATGTATATGCAGAGGTTGGAATATGGGACGATGCCCTCATGAATTATATGGAATCGAAAAGGATAAGAGAACAAGCCGGGGATAAGAATGGAATGGCATTATCGTATAGCAATGTGGGAATATGTTATTTTCATACACGTCGCATGACTCAAAGCCGTGAGTTCTTTCAAAAAGCCATGGTTATGGCGGAAGAAATTCAGTCTGACAGTTTATTAGCAAATGCTTACCGGTTTCTGGGTAGGTTATACAAATCTTCAGGTGAATATAAACACGCGAATGATTTATTAAACAAAGCTTTGTTACTCTATGAAAAAATGAATGATCCTCAAAGAATCATTATTATTCTGAACTTCATAGGTAGTAATCTGAAACAATCCGGACAGCCTTCCAAGGCACTCCTGTATTATACCCGATCGATTAAATTAGCTGAAAAGTCCAATGATCTGACGCTACTCTCAACAACTGAAAATCTGATGGGAAATGCCTGTATGGAAACAGGAAACATGGAAAAAGCATTAATGTTTCTTGGCCAAAGTCTTGATTATGCTACAGAGACAAAAAACAAAACGTTAATAAGCAGCATTTACCGGTCATTTTGCCATTATTATGTAAAAACAGGGGACTTTAAAGAAGCATACCGGTTCGATACAATCTATTATAACCTGAAGGTCTCATTATTCAGTGTACGGAATAAAAGTAAAATAGCCCAGTTAAAGGAAATTTATGATACGGAAAACAAGGATAAGGAGTTGGCAGTTCTAAAATCAACTCAAACAATGGAAAGCCTGGAAATAAAACGGAGAAGGACATTTACAAACTACATGACAGCTTTTGTAATTATTTTATTTCTGATGATGATAGCTGGTTTATATTACTTATATCTTAAAAGAAAGACGAATAAAATTTTATCGGTTAAAAACAAACAGCAAGAGGAAACAAATCAATTATTGGTCGAATCAGAGAAACAGTTAATGGACATTAATGATACCAAAAATAAATTCCTTTCAATCATTGCTCACGATCTTATATCTCCGTTCAACGCATTGCTGGGTTTTACAGAGTTAATGGCGGAAGAGGCTAAAAGCTACCACATAGATGAAATAAAAAAATATAGTGGAATTATTAGCCAATCTTTGAAAAATCTTCACCATCTACTTGAAAACCTTCTTCAGTGGTCAAAAACCCAGAGAGGTATCATCGATTTTCATCCGGAGTTTTTTGATCTTAGCAAAACGGTAAGCAACCTGGTTGCTTTTTTTGAGCTATCAGCAAGAAAAAATAAAATCAAACTCTATGAGAATTTGAAAGGAGAAAATATTGTTTATGCTGATGCAAACCTGGTATCGACGATCCTGCGGAATTTAATCAGCAATGCCATTAAGTTTAGCCCCATCGGAGGTTGGATAAAAATTACTTCAAAAGAAGAAAATAGGTTTATTGAGGTCTCTGTATCGGACAATGGAACAGGAATAAAAAAAGAAAATATAAAAAAACTCTTCCGAATAGATACCCATTACACCCAAAAAGGAACTTCAAATGAGCAAGGAACAGGATTAGGGCTTATTATTGTAAAAGAATTTGTTGAAAAGAACGGCGGGAAAATATGGGTCGAGAGCGAAGAGAAAAAAGGAAGCACTTTTAAATTCACATTGCCGAAAAATCCATAATATTATGACATCAAAAACGATCAGTTATAAAGAAGCTGTTGCAGAAATTGAAGATATCCTTGTGAAAATTGAGAATGAAGAACTGGATGTGGATGATCTGACTGAAAAGGTAAAAAGGGTATCTTCATTAATTAAGTTATGCAAGGAGAAACTTCATAACACAGAACAGGAAGTTGAGAATATCCTGAAGGAAATGGAGAAAGAATAGCAAATTATTTCAGATGGTATTGGACCAAATCATCAATGGGTGAACGGATGATCTTATCGATGTTAGCTCCCCTGTCAAGGGCTACCTGTGTTAATACTGAGCTAAAGAAATAGGCGACCGATCCAACACACCGGATATTTGTCTTCCTCCAATTCTTAAATTTACTAATCTGCTTTTCAAACAACTCATCCATACTTTTGTAAACGATTTGATAAATGTAAGGTTCATCCAGGTATTCCCCAAGAAATGGGGTAAATGATGCCAAAAACCGGTTTGGCAACGGCTTGGAATAAACAGCATCCTTTATATCCTCGGTTTTCAATTGATACTTTTTATAAAACTGCTGCCTGATCTTTATTGGTAATTCTTCTTTAAGATAAGCCTGTATGAGTTTTATTCCTAAAACAGTTCCGCTTCCTTCATCTCCCAGAATATAGCCCAAAGGAATAACATTTTGAATAATCTTCCTCCCATCGTAATAGCCTGTATTTGTTCCGGTTCCCAGAATAACAACTAATCCGGCATTGTCCTGAAATAGAGCATGCGCAGCGCCAATAATATCAGAGTGTATTTTAACAAAAGCATTGCAAAAAATATTCTTCAGGGCTTTTGCAACCACCAAATTTTTATCTTCGATTGAACATCCCGCTCCATAAAAATACACTTTCTTTACCTTTTGCGAAGTGTATTTCCCTTCAATCCGGAGACGAATTTCTTCTTCAATCTCAGGACTTGTCATATAAAAAGGATTGAGTCCTTTTGTACAAAAATCAGAAATTTCATTATCAGGATCAATCATTTTCCAGTCTGTCTTAGTGGAACCGCTATCGGCAATCAGGATCATTTTTATCGAATTATATATTCACCTGATATGTTTATTTACTATTCTTATCAGATCGTCTGGCAAAATAGGTTTGGCTATAAAGTCATCACACCCCGCTTTACGTGATTCCTCCCTGTCGTGTTCCATTTTATACGCGGTCTGGCAGATAACAGGAACATTTTTATTTATTCCCTTTATGATCCTGGTTGCTTCGTATCCATTCATTTCAGGCATTCGTATATCCATCAGAATCAGATCAATTACCGGTTCGGTTTTAAACAATTCCACTGCCTCCTTTCCATTACCGGCATGTATTATGCCGGCTTTGGTTTTTGCAAGGATTGCTTTTAAAACTTCAAAACTGAATTCGTCATCCTCAGCAATGAGGATCACTTTTCTGCTTAAATCCCGGTTTTCCTTATCCATATCCGCTTCTGCTAATATTACGGTTTCTTTGATTTTTTTAACATCCGGCAATTTAACAGGCAAGGTAAAATAGAATACTGCACCGTTATCCTGTTCCGATTCTACCCGAATTTTACCACCAAGCAATTCCACCAGATTTTTTGAAATCGCCAGTCCCAATCCGGTCCCGCTATATTGTCTTGATATAGAATCGTCAAGTTGTCTGAACTGGTCAAAAATCAGATGCTGTTGGTCTTTAGGAATCCCTATTCCGGTATCTTCCACAAAAAAGGTAAGAGTATCCGGGTCTGTCAGATTACACCCAAACCTGATGTATCCCCGGTTGGTAAACTTAATGGCATTGGTAATCAGGTTTGATAAAATTTGCCGTAGCCTGAAAAAGTCAGTTATGGTAACAAATTGATTATTTATAGTTGTTTCCAGACTTAACTCAACCGGTGATTTAATACTTTTTATTACTTCCCTGAAATAAGTATATAATTCATCCAGTAAGCTCCTGATAAAACATTCGGAATTTAATATTTTGGTTTGTCCTGCCTCAATTTTTGCAATATCGACCAAATCGTCAACCAATGTTGATAAAACATCACAACTACTTTTAAGATAGAATAAGAAATCTTCTCTCTCTTTATCAGGCAGCGAATTGTCTCTCAGAAGTTCGGAAAACCCGACAATAGCATTCATCGGGGTTCTGAGCTCATGCGATAAGTTTGTCAAAAATGCTGTTTTTAACCGGTCTGATTCCTCAGCTCTTTGTTTGGCGTGGATCAACTCTCTTTCGGTTTCTTTTTGTTGGGTCATATTAACCAGGGTGACCAGAACCTGGTCCAGGGTTTTTTCATATCCCGGAACAATAACCCACTGTGTAATGGCTTCAATCTTTCGTTTATTCAAATCGAAATAAAATGTTTCACCTGAAAAGAAAGTTTTGCCTTCCAGTAGTGAAAACAGGCCTTCAGTAACCATCCTAACCGATTGTTCGGTTATGATCCTTTCAATATTTCTTTCCAGATCTTTTAAATCCTTTGCTTTAAAAAGCTCAAGAAAGGCTCTGTTTACACTAATTATTTTAATCCTTCCCCTGCATTCATAAATGGCATTTTTGTGATCGAATAAATACTTTCTGACGTTTTTGATTCCTGAGTCTTTAAGCTGTTCGACATACTTTTTTGCATAAGAAAAGTCTTCCTGGATCTGTGGTATTGGAGAATACTCTAAAAATCTTCTGATCTGGGATTCCCTGTCGATCAGTTCCTTTTCGTATTTTTTCCTTTCGGTAGTATCCCGGCATATGATCTTTAATTCTTCAGGATTTCCTTTTTCATCCAGAGAAAGCAGCAGTCTTTCGTGAACATATAACACTGAACCATCTTTTCTAACCTTCCTGAATTCAAGTTCACTTTGTTGTGTTTTCTTCTTTAGGATTTTTCTTATTTGATTTCCGACATCTTCAATATCGTCAGGATGAACCACAACCAAGACTTGTTCTCCAATTAATTCTTTTCTGGAATATCCTAGGTATTCAGCTCCATATTTGTTCACCGATTTAACGATGCCATCGGGGTAGATGGTAAAATACATATCAGGAGCATAATCATACAAGTCCTGATATTGTTGTTGGCTTTCGCGTTGAAGTTCCTCTTTTGATTTGGTAATGTTGTTCATATTGTTAGTAAGTTTTGCTTTTTTCTGCCAAAATATAACAGAATATAAAATTTAAGGAACTAAAGGTTTTTTACATGATGTCAGGTGCCTGTCTGCCTCAGGCAGGTTTCCACCTGACATTGAATACTGGAATGATTAAAATCTTGCCATATCATTATCTGTCGGATGGAAAAATCCGGCAGAATAGTAATTATTCCAACGCGGTGAACCCCATAGGAAATAAAAAAAATCAGGGCGTTAACCCTGATTTTTTTCACCCTAAAAATTAAACCTAAAATTTGAAAAAAAATCCATTAAAAAATTGGTTCGACAAAAATGGATCTTAACCTTCAATTTATTAAACGTAAAAAAAATAATAATGTTTCAAAAATAACAAAAAATTTCACAAAATAAAGTAGAAAAATAATACCTGCTTAAAATTTTACACTCAACCCCAGGAGATAGTGCCTGCCTGCTTGCGGGAAATAACCGAAATCAGCAAATTCGGAATCATCATTGAAAGTTGCCCTGTAAACCCAGGCATTGGTTTCATATTCATGATTAAAGATGTTAATGACCATAAACCTGACTTTAGTTTCATTTATTAATTTGCTTTTAAAATTATAGCTTACTATGGTATTATTTAAAAAATAAGCATCCAATTTTCTATCTGGATTTGATGTATTATCTATGTACTGATCCCCGACATATTTTGAAATCCATTCAATGCTTAAATTTTTTACGACCTCATAGGCAAGATAGCTATTTATTATTATTCCAGGAGATAATGAAAGATCGGTTTTCCCCAGGTTTTGAGACTTGTGCCCGAGAAAAGTCCAATTCGTCATGTCGTCATACAGTTCTATCTTTTCATAGAAGTCTTTGATTTTGTTTCTTGAGAGGGTAGTGTTCAGACTCCATTGTATATTTGAAACAGGATTTACATTAACTTCAATCTCGATCCCAGAACGGTAACTTTCCGGTACATTCGTCAGAATTGGCATGCCAACATAGTTAATTTCGCCGGTTGTAACAAGCTGATTATTATAATTCATATAGTATAAATTTGCAGCCACCGATACACGCGGATTTTTGTATTGATAACCCAACTCATAATCGATAAGGGTTTCTGCTGTAGGTTCAGTCAGGCCGGCAGCCTTGGCGTCAACAAAATTATCCCTGTTGGGTTCTCTGTTTCCAATGGCAACAGAAAAATAAATATTTTGGTCATTTCTTGGTTCGTAGAAAATACCAACTTTTGGATTTAAAAAATTAAATTCGGACGACAGGCCGATATCATTTAATCCATTCTCATTACCATCCACTTTAAAACTGATTCTCCTAAACTGCATGTCTGCAAAAAGGTTAATTGAGTTTGTCAACCGTAAATTTAATTTTCCATAAAAGTTGAAATCTTGCTTCTCACCGGTATTATTATACCATTCCTTTCTAATATTACTATTGCTGGCATATCTTGCCCAGATTAGCCGTCCAAAATGATCTCCTATATAATTATTCCATGCACCACCAAGAACAAAATCAAACTTATTCTTTCTATAACTGAGAGAATAGGTAATCCCATAGAAGTGATTATCCAGCCACAAACGCCTTATTAAATCTGTATTGGTAACTGTGTCATTTCCCAAAATAACATTTTCCAGACCATAATGAGCAAAGGATGTTTGATGGTAATAATTTCTGGCTTCCTGTAACTGCTCAAAATAACCATTACCCCTTGTATAATGAAGAGCAAAATTAAGAATGAGCTTTTTGCTGAATTCTTTTAAATATATTAATTGATAATGAGTTTGTTCATAATGGTCAATTTCATTTTCATAAGTATATGGATTATATGTGCGATTTGTATCCAATGCTGCCTTTGGCGAACCATACCAAGCCTGATAAGTTTCCTCCCAGCCAGAAATAACATTAAATCTCAAAAAGCTTTTGGTATTGTAAATCCCACCTGATAAATAAAATGATTTTAAATTGGCAAATGCCCGATCGATAAAACCATCTGAATAAATCCTCGATATCCTGCCATCAAACGTAAATTTATTCTTAATCAAACCTGTTCCAAATTTGACATTTCCTTTAAAAGTATTAAATGAACCATAAGAACTGTTT
>JABUBN010000507.1_pt1 | contig 11361 bp, 12 predicted proteins | sample 7240341 | NCBI WGS metagenome assembly JABUBN01 (sample SAMN07256345, study PRJNA390944) | subsurface metagenome | isolation source: Methane hydrate marine sediment | place: Pacific Ocean: Eastern North Pacific, ODP site | reverse complement strand
AGTTGGTAACGATGGCTTAATTGCCGAGGTAGATTTTTATATTAATGATATTGGGATTTTTTCGTCAACTTCTTTTCCATATGGATATAGTTGGAACACTTTAGATGAAACAACACTAAATCATATAATAAAAGTTACAGCTATAGATAATGATGGTGGTTCACAAACAGATGAATGTACAATTTCAATAATAGGAAATACAACGGTTATTACAACTGAAGCCAGTTTAGTTACTCGTAATTCAGCTACAAGCGGTGGAAATATAACCAATGATGGCAGAGCAACAGTAACTGCCCGGGGGGTATGCTGGAGCACTTCTTCCAATCCAACCACAGCAGATATTAAAACAACAGATGGTAGCGGAACAGGAATTTTTACCAGTTCACTAACCGGATTAACCAACGGTACAACATATTATGTAAGGGCATATGCAACAAATAGTGTAGGAACTACTTATGGCAATGAAGTTAGTTTTAAAACATGGTTTGGAACTGTTACTGATTACGATGGTAATGTTTACTGGACCGTTCAGATTGGCAATCAAGTATGGATAGCAGAGAACCTGAAAACCACAAAATACAATGATGGTACAGCCATACCATTAGTTACAAATAGTACAGAATGGTCTAATCTTATAACCCCCGGCTATTGCTGGTACAATAATAATGAGACCGGTTATAAAAACACCTACGGAGCTTTATACAATTGGTACACAGTAAATACAGGGAAATTATGCCCAACCGGCTGGAATGTTCCAACCGATTCCGAATGGACAACATTAACTGATTATTTAGGCGGAACAAGCGTAGCAGGCGGAAAACTTAAAGAAGCCGACACCACACACTGGGATAGCCCAAATACAGGAGCAACCAACGAAAGCGGGTTTACAGCCCTTCCAGGTGGCATCCGCTACTATGATGGTATATTCCGACTTTTTGGTAATTACGGTTACTGGTGGTCTTCTACAGAGTACTCTACTACGAATGCGTACCGCCGGAAACTGACCTACGATTATGCTTCCATCTCTAGATACTACACCAAAAAGAAGTTGGGCTTTTCAGTTAGGTGTGTTAGGGATGATTGACTATCCATTGAAGGATAAAATAGAAAAAGAAGGAATTACTCTTGAAAATATTGATCAGCTCAAGGAACAAGAAATAAAAATAATGAAAGATGTTTTTGATTTTGAAAAAGCTGATATAAAAGAAACTGAAAATGATTATGAATTAATTAAAAAATATTTGAATTATGTCGAAAAAGAAAAAAAACCAGAAGAAAGAAAACGTCCCGAACGTATTTCAGAAGAAAAATTACCTTTTGAAGAAGGCAAAAGAGTGGAAGAAAAACCAGGAGAAGCTGAAAAAGTAGAACCGGAACCTGGGAAAGTTGAGGCCCCTAAAGAGAAAACGTTATTTGATAAGGAATTTATAAAAAAGAACCTAACCGTCAACCGATAACACTTAAAAGCTATTTAAACGCTCCTAGGGGGGCCGGTCTGTTATCAATAGAATACATTATTTAAGGGGCTAATAGTGGGCAGACGAACAGATGGATAATTGGGATCCTCCATAGGCGAAAGTATATAAGGACGTAAAGCGTCAATAAAGGATTTATAAAACCGGATACCGGGACCGGTTAAGACGATATGTTTTTCAGAGCCTGCCGGATCGAAGGGATTATAGTTGTATATTTTGATGAAGTTAATTTTTTCGAGCTTTCTCCGGCATTTAGTTATAAAGTATTGAGAAAAAATACCACTAAATGTGGTATAGAACTTACTTAAAGGCATTGCGCCCTTGCCTACATCAGCAGTATAGTGTTCTGTTAAACTATCCTTTGTTTTCATGCAACAAAGCTATATTTTTGCACATAATGTAACATCCCGCGAAGCGGTTTTTTTTCAGGCTTGTCATGAAAAAACGTAGTATCTTGTGCGTGGTTTTAGTATATTAATCTTCTTGCTTAAAAAAATAAACAGCAGCAGTAATAGATCCAATAATGCCAAAAATAATTCCAGGTATTGTTAAGTAGTCCTTTGATAGAAATGTTACAATAAATAAAGAGTATCCAGCGACAATTAGAATTATCCCTACAAGAACAATTGCTACAATCTTATTATAATTGGGAGCTATATTAGAACCTGTTAAAACAAATGCAGACCCGGATAAGAAATTAGACACTGCCTCAATAAGGAAAATAGCAGTTCTTGAATCTGAATCAATAAAGCGAGATATCCCAAATTCATAAATTAGTTTAACGAGTCCATATACAAGGATGAAAACTAAGATTGAGCTTGGTAATATTGCAAACCATCGTAATACTTTAATAAATAAATCTTTCATTTTAAAGATGATAATTTTAGTTTATGATTGAAAATCAATTAACGTAGTGTGTTTTATTTTTTGTAAATTATGTTTTGTGTTGTTTTTGGCACATTCCCCATATTAAGAAATCTCAATTAATTTCTCGGGGCTAACGTCAAAATGGGGAGAGAAAAATAAGTGAAAAATGATAAATTTGAGAAAAATATAAATTACTGATAATCAACAATAAAATTTAACGTTAGTCAGAACTAAAAATAGAAAACATGGGACTATTCAACAAAAAGATTTATTTACTAAATGTTTCGTATAATTTTAAATATAGAGACAAAGAAACAGTTAATATAGTCGATAGGCATCCTGATTTAAAACCAATTGAATTTGTTCATCTGACATTATATCAGTATTCAAAGATTTTATATACAATACCGATAAATTTACCAGATATTGATTATTTATTAAAGAATCTAGTAAATATTGGAGATGATGATAACTTAATTGAAATCTTCAATTTTATTCTAAAGGATTTAAGAGAAATGTATTCAGACCAAAACTCAAATGAATCAAAATACATTTCAAAATTATATTTTAAATCTGTGATACAACGTGGATTAAAAACTAAATTTCCCTTTATAATATCAAATAACGAGTTGATTAGAACGATCCCTTTGACAGCAAAATTGACAATTGAGAATTCAACAGATTTAGAAAAAGAAATTCTAAGAGCTGCTATTAAATTTCAAACGGATAAATATTTGGGAGGTTTTGATTACAGAAGTATTCAGAATATGATAAATATGCCAATGACAGCTTTTCAAAATGGATTTGAAAATAGGAAGGTTGAAATATAACGTGCCACAATCGAGTAGGCGGCTGACTCCGGGATAACCTGCATATTCTTGCCCAAAACGGACACTTTTGAAAAATGAAAGATAACGGAAAAATATTCAAAGATTTGTAACTCAAACTATCAGGTGTTCCCACCTGATAGAAACAAATTTGAGAATATCCACTGTACTATGGAAATAGCTTTTTAAGATGCCGAGAAATCTTTTCAGCAGCGATGTCAGATGTATCAAATTCTCCAGTTATTAACGGTTCGGCATCACATTTTATATAAAATGAAAATCCATCTTCTCCGATTTCAACCACCAATCTTTCATTGTTTAAGTTTTCCCATTCAATAGAGATCGTGCCGTGCGGATTGGGATACACCTCAGTTATATAGTCCTTAAATTCCTTAACCTCAACAAGAAAACTAATTGAGTTAGCACAAGTTTTCACATTTGATGGAATTGCACCATAGCCATCCCAATCTTGTTTTAGTGTGTGAAATGAGAGAATATTTGAAACGATGTCCTCAACGGGGCCAATCTCTTTTATTGGTGGATCATAGATTTCAGATAAATTGACTATACTAATAATTGGTTTTGAATGGTCCAAATGATATGCTGTTCCTAATGGCAAATAAACTTCATAGCGTAGCCATTCCCCTGTGCGTCTAACAAAAGATATAGCTGATTCGCCTGACTGTACGGGAGTATGCCAGTGTTCATCTGAAAAATCATACTCCTCTTGAATAAGGTTAATTTTTTTTAAATGTGACCTTGTGATAAAAGCTGCGCCTTCTCTATCTACTGTCTCTTGGTAAGGGGTTTCTATGTCAGCAAAACTAACTTTTGGCATATTGTTTAGTATTCAGGATTTAAAGTTGCTATGAATTCTTCCTTGAGTAAGTATACGAAAACTTCCTTTTCTTTGTTATGCGCTTCATCCACCAAATTAAAAATCTGATCAAACTCAATGCCTTCTTCATTAAATAGATATACGTCAATATCCAATAATGAAACCGAATCAGGTTGATCTTTAAGCTTTACATCATTTTCTACTTTCAAGTTGATATTAAAAACCTCGTCTTCGATTACCGTTAAAAATGCAGTAGAGCGGGTTTTATAATCAGCGATCTTAATTCTTACTTCGTCAATAAGCTTATCATAAATATTGATATTCTGTAACGAATTAATATATCTCAAGCCAATTCTATGGTACACCTTGATAAGGTCTAATTCATTTATCATAGAAAGAACGTTTTTGATAACCGGAAAGTATTTATCCCACCCAATATACCCTTTTGCGCAATTAAAAATAATTGAATTGGGTGTTAATTTAATGGTTACTTCCTCATTTTTAAAAACCGGCTGCAAAGCATTAAGATTAACGGTAATTTGTTTTCTTGGATCGTCCGTTCCCAAAGCGTCCATTGTTGGAGAAGAATAATTATATCCTTGACCAATTAGCTCATTATACATTTTACCGATAAATATTTCAAAAGGTACGATGGAAGTGAATTTTACTTCAAGTATTGTGTCCGTTAATAAGTCAGGAGTGAGTTTTTTGGGAATCTTCCGTTCTGCCATTGTTTATTGCTTTCTAATAATATGACTAAATTACAAAGATATTAACTATTGAAAGTTATAACACGTATACGGATTTTTCTTTTCAACAGTGTGCTTTTAACAAATTTTAACAAATTCTTTAACAGATCCCGTTTCAATACGACAGACCCAATTTAAGCGCCGACAGATGTAATTATGGCAGAGCAAGAATTAATTCAACAACAAACAAAATTAAAAAATAGCCCCCCACTGTCTAAGGGCTTCGGGATTTCCAGGCTTCCCGTGGACAAATATTGCCTTCAACAGGTTGCCCCCTTAGGCTTATTTGCATATCTTTACGATATGCCCCGGTGGACATTCCGGGCACACACATGCGGCATAAATAATTGCCGGAATAGCAGGTTTTTCGGGATTTATAGCTTGTTTTAACATATTTGTATCTTGACAGGTGAATCGTCCGCAACAGGCAACTATTCATGCCGCTGTCCGTTGTACTCAAGTGGCTTTAAATCCGGATTAACAAAAAGTGATTAATTTTGTATAAAAAAAATAAAAAAATGAATACTCATATTACAATATCAAATATTGACCAAACAATAATAGATAGACTTCAATTGGAAGCTAAAAAAAATGGGAAAGATTTAAATTCTTATTTAGTTTATCTTTTAAAAAGTTCTGTTGGACTTGAAAAAATTGAAGAGAAAAAGGAGAAATATAATGATTTAGATTTTTTAGCTGGAACCTGGTCAAAAGATGAATATGATATTTTTATATCAAATATTTCCGGATTTCGACAAATTGATGATGAATTATGGAAATAACCTCTATTTTAATTGACACAAATGCATATGCCGAATTTAAGAAGTGAAATCCAGATGCAATTGAAATAATAAGAAAGTTGGGAAATATAATATTCTCTCCTATAGTAATTGGGGAATTATTAGCAGGATTTAAAATCGGGAAAAAAGAAAATAAAAATAAAAAAGAATTAAATCAATTTATCGATTCAAAAAGAGTCATTTGTATTAATATTGATAATTCTACATCTGAGGAATATGGAAATATACTCAAAGAATTAAGATTAAAAGGAAAACCTATACCATCGAATGATATTTGGATAGCTGCAGTTGCAAGACAATATAGTCTACCAATATTTTCTTATGATAAACATTTTAATTTAATTTATGGTATTAAAATTATTACAAAACCAAAAGACATATAGAAATTCGCTACCAGAGCACAATCGTAGGCGGCTGACGGGATTGTGACCCCGCCAGTGCACCTCTCCCCGTACACTTCCCCATACACTTTGTTACGTGGTAAACGTTACGGGGCAGGCCCTGATACACTTCGCTACAGGGTAAACACACCGCAATTGCTCTCGCAATTTTGTACGGTTCTACCCGAATAATCGGGTGCGGTTCACCCCTTTAAATGATGTGGAATCCAACAAAAGTTGATGCGAAGCGATTCCGTATCCACCAGTCAAGGTCGCTGAGTTTATTCCCTTCGGTCATGAGATCGCTCCGCTAAGTTCCCCGATATGTGAGCATATTTGAAGTAGTTTATCCAGCCTTTCATAAAGCGGTTTAATTCATCTATGCGTTCAGAAAAAATCTTTGGCTTTGTTTTACGAGTTTTTCTTATATTTGAGTTATATTTCGAACGACTTACGGGAGAGAAGTGAGTCAGTGAATTGGAAACGGCTGAGAGGGTATAATTTGAGAGAAACTTTATAAATAATTACAAAATACAGGACATTACACCGTTCGATTGCAGGTAGACCGTGAAATAAAAATTAAATATGGATAGAGAATTTGATGATTAGTTGCAGGATATTCTGGATGCCATAGAAAAGGCACAACGGTTTGTTGAAAACCTCTCGTACGAAGAATTTACTAAGGACGATAAGACCGTCTTTGCCGTTGTAAGAGCTTTAGAGATTATCGGGGAGGCGGCTAAAAATATTACTGATAACAATCGCAAAAAAAATCCTGATGTTCCCTGGAAAGATATGTCGGAAATGAGAGATATCCTGATTCATGATTATTTTGGTGTAGATATGGAAACAGTTTGCCTAACTGTAACGGAAAGAATTACTGAAATCAAGCCATTGATTCAAAAAATGCTGGAAAAATCATGATAAACATAAAAGATATAAGAAAAGCTCTACAAAGTCACAAAGAAGAGTTAAACAGAAAATATGGTGTGTCAGAGATTGGTGTTTTTGGTTCTTATGTCAAAAATGAACAAGATGAAACTAGTGACGTTGATATATTGGTTGAATTCGAAAAAGCGATTGACCTGTTAACCTTTGTCAATTTAAAGAATTATATGTCCGGCCTTCTGAACACAAATGTCGATCTCGTTATGAAAAAGGATCTATATTGATTTATGAATTATGAATTTCGAATTCAGAATTATTAAATCAAAGCCTGCCTTGCAGGGGAAAAACCAGTATTTAATTTGAACAACATGTTGGTAAAAGTGGCGGCATAAGTGCCTAAAGCCTGGGATTAGTCAAGTGATACTAAAAGAAGTAATGATTCTCTGAAAATACATTTGGTGTATCAAGTTACGCCAATTTTACTTCTTACCGGACAAAACAGGCTTTATATTTATTAAATATTTTAATAGCTGTATAACAAGGTTTACAGCCGACCGAAAATGTAATGTTTTAAATTAGTTTTGTTCCATTAATCAAGTATAGTTTTTAAAATTTTTTCGTCATACATTTATACTTTTCGGTAGCTGATCCTTCTCTTGTCTTCCCGAACATCGCAGAGGTAATCGAGAATGCAGTATCAGTGATTAAATAGAGCGCCTAACAAGCGAATGGAGCAGACGCGCTCACTTGTGCACGCGCGCAGCTCATTCGCGACGTTCGGTGGAATAAAAAATGAAAAACAAAATAATAGATAAAATTTCCGGAGAAGAAGCATTAACGATATTAAGACAGTTAGCAAAGAATGATCCAAAAATTGGAAAACAAATTGAAAAGGAAGCAGAAAAACTTCTAAAAAAGGTAGACTTAGAAGAAATTTGTGAAGATGTATATTCAGTTTTAGATGGAATAGACGTCGAAGAATTATGGGATCGTTCAGGAGCTAGCAGATATGGCTATTCATCCCCTGAAGATATGGCAATGGAAATGATGGAAGAAGAATTGGAGCCATATAATAAAGAAGTTGTTAAATATTTAGAATTAGGTATGGCTAAAGAAGCTAAGCTATATTGTATGGGCGTATTAAAAGGAATATATCAATATGAACAAGAGTCAAAATCAGAGTTTAAAGATTGGGCAGCAGATGTTGCCGGGGAATGTTTTGGATATTTATTAGAAGAATGGAAGAAAAGAATAAATAATAAAGATGATCTAATTGAGATAGATAAATTTTTAGAGAAAGAATGTAGCAAGTGGGCAAAATGAGTGGTAAAAATATAACCACTGAACAATCGAATTGAGCTGACCAAAATTCCGCTTCGCTCTAAAATGCAGATGAACTCAGCCGTTATACAGCTATAGTATAAAGTTCTATAATAATTATAATAAGGTAAATTATGAGAGTTAAAATTATTACATTTTTTATTTATTTTTCTGTAGTATTTGTCGCAATAATATACAGTCAAGACATAACAGAATCAACATAGCAGATTTTGCAATCATATTTTGGTGAAGGAGAATAGTTTACAAAAGGAAATAAACAAATATATGGAATAGTAAGATTTGTGAAAATAAAGTAATACATCAAATGTTGTATAACAAAAGCATGGAGTTGACCAAAAGGGCTCTGTTTCGAATTGAATTTTCAGAACATTCCCGATCATTATTTGTAAATTCATAAGTATGGTGCGTTCTCACATTTTGGCAACTCATGCTTGACGTTATGTATGCATTCGGATACTTTCTTTCCAAAACTTCCGGAATAGATGTCCCTGTAAATTCTTTTACCAACATATTTTCTTCCAATTTGATCTTTGCCTTATCTATTTGTCTTTTCAATTGTGGTATTAACAGGCGTGGAAGTATTGAACACAACGGGCAAACGTTTACCTATCCTTGCATGTTTAAAGTCAAAATTGTCCAGTGGTATTTTTAATACCTGTTTGTACAAAAAAGCCAGTGCATTTAATGCTACAAATTCAACATATTATGCTACGCTTTGCTGTAATCTGTAATTATATTTCATATTATACTGCTACTGGTTAATTTTTTTTGTTTTCCCGGATAATATGCTATATATTTATAACAATGCTGATATTGGCAGTAAAATATATGTTAGCCTTAAAAAATAGAAAAGAAATAAAGCCACTGATATACACCGATTGAACACGGATAATAAATGAGCTTAAAACATGAAAAGATAACTGAGGATATAATCGGTTCAGCTTTTTAAGTTTATAATGTTCCAGGTTATGGCTTTTTGGAGAAAGTCTATCAAAAAGCATTAAAAGTTGAATTATAACGACGGGGGCATGCAGCAGAATTAGAACACGTAAAGTATAAAGGAACCCTTGTTGGAGAATATGCAGCCGGTTTATTAGTTAATGAAAAAGTCATTGTTGAACATAGAATTTCACGGAAATACACCCGGCGATGGATCGTACTGAAGTGGGAAATGTATCGAAGACCAGAGGGTGGCGGATGGGTCTGTAGTAGCTTTGAAGCGAGGTAACTCTCGTGGAGCAAAGGGGCCCTGCTATTAACAATTTTTCTGTCAAAACAAGAGGTAAGTTGCCATGAGAAAAACAACAATTGCATTACAGGATTTGAGACGGAAAATATATCTAAAAGCGAAGTCCGAAACGACCTGGCGATTCTGGGGGCTGTATGTGCATATCTGCAAAATGGAAACCATGCAGGAATCCTACAGATTGTGCAAACAGAACAAAGGAAGTGCAGGAATAGATGGAGTGACTTTTGAACAGGTAGAAAAGGAAGGAGTAGTAAAGTTACTGACTGAGATTCAACAAGAATTGATATCGGGGACATACCTTCCAATGAGAAATCGGATACAACACATTCCGAAAGGAAATGGGAAAACACGGAAACTGGGGATTCCCACGATCAAAGACAGGATAGTTCAGGGGGCAATAAAACTGATCCTTGAGCCGGTTTTTGAAGCAGACTTTCAACCTGGATCATTTGGGTACAGACCGAAACGGACGGCGCATCAGGCGATAGAACAGGTGGCAAATGCTATTGTACAGGAAAAAACAAGAGTCATAGATATTGACCTGAAATCTTACTTCGATACAATCAGGCATGACATTCTTCTATCAAAGATCGCCAAACGAATTAGGGATGATAAAGTGTTGCATCTTCTGAAACTCATATTAAAAGCCAATGGAAAGAAGGGTGTTCCTCAAGGATCTGTCATCTCCCCCTTGCTTAGTAATATTTATCTTAACGAACTGGACAAAATGCTCGAAAGAGCTAATGAAGTAACCAGAGAAGGTAAATACACCCATATTACATATGCAAGATGGGCAGACGATCTAATAATACTTGTGGACGGATACCTAAAGTGGGACTGGCTTTATCATGGGGTTCAAAGAAGGTTAAGGGAAGAACTTGCGAGACTGGATGTTGAGATTAATGAAGAGAAGACAAAAGTGGTAGATTTAAGGAAAGGTGAGAAATTTGGGTTCCTGGGATTTGATTTCCGAAGGAATGTCAACTCACAAGGCAAAGGGTGGCCTCATTATCAACCAAAAATGTCATCACGTACTAAGCTTTTAAGAAAGCTGAAGAACATCTTCAAGCGTCACATCTCGCAACCGATATCCCGTGTTATTTTTCTGATCAATCCAATTTTACGAGGGTGGGTAAACTACTTTAAAGTGGGCCATTCCAGTAAGTTCTTTGGATTTGTTAAAGACTGGGTTCAAAAGAAAATCCGTAGATTTCTTATGCGCTCAAAGAGACGACAGGGCTTTGGTTGGAAAAGATGGAGTAGAGATTGGATCTACGAGAATTTGGGAGTGTATAATGACTACCGCGTAAGAAGATCTTCAAAGGATTTTTCGATGCAATAGTTCGATAAGTTTTTAGATGAAGTTAATAGGTAAGCGTAGTGCGGGAAAACCGCATGCTGCGTTTGACGTGGCGGGGGCTGGAGACACGATCTGAAAAGATGCGTGCGCCAGTCCTCGACCCTACCTGTGCCTGCCCCATAACGAAGTGTATCGGGGAGAGGCTTGGGGTGAACTTAGCGAAGCGATCTCATGAGCGTTAGCGAGTAAATTCCCCTTGCCTACTCGACCCAAACCGTTGGGCATCATACCAATTTGGGCTTCGAATATTGATATTTCAATTCTATAGTATTTTATCAATTAGTACTTTCATGATAATTAATATTCATAGATATAACCAAAAAATAATTGTTTTTCATGGAAAGTAATTGTTTTTCATGTTATATTTGTAATTACATTTCATAAAACAATCGCATGAGTAATCATTTTTCACAGAAAGTAACGGTTTTTCACGGAAGGAAAACACCAGAAGAGGGGAGACTAGTTGGTTATGCCTTGATAATTGATATCATAGAAAAAAAATCAAAAGAAAATATTCCTCTGCCAGATCAACTGGCAATTGTCACTGATAAGCACCAAAGATATAATACAAAAGAATGGCAGGTATT
>JABUBN010000506.1_pt1 | contig 11370 bp, 9 predicted proteins | sample 7240341 | NCBI WGS metagenome assembly JABUBN01 (sample SAMN07256345, study PRJNA390944) | subsurface metagenome | isolation source: Methane hydrate marine sediment | place: Pacific Ocean: Eastern North Pacific, ODP site | reverse complement strand
CCAGAACGTCAAGTAACATCTCTTCCAGTTCACTTGCAGACAATTTCAACTTCTCTAAGTATTCCTTGATTTCTCTAATTCCAAAATTCTCTCCATCCCGGAACATATCTTCATCCCTTAATTTCCTTGCCATATTCTCCTCCTATATTATAGATTTCAGATTTCAGATTTGAAATTTGTAATCTGTAATTTGTAATTTGTAATTCTTTATTATTGTGCTTCTGGAGCGCGCAAAAACATCTTCCCCACTATTTGTCTAATTCTACCTTTCATTTCCAAATTCATGAGAACAGATGAGATCCTGTTTATAGCTAGACCGCTCTGTTTACTTATCAAATCAATATGAATAGGCTCAAATGATAATAGGTTATACACTCTTTCTTCCTCTGAAGACAACTTTACTTCCCTAAGAGACTTTATAGCCGGAGATACAGGTAGAACATCTCTTAAACAACGTATCTCTTCAATAATATCCTCACATTCCTCTACCAGTTTCGCACCCTGTTTTATTAATGAATGACTGCCCTTAGTTCCTAAATTGAAGATATTTCCCGGAACAGCAAAAACTTCCCTGCCCTGCTCCAGGGCACACCCAGCAGTGATTAAAGCACCGCTTCTGAAACCAGCCTCAACGATCACCACCCCTAAACTGAGTCCGCTTATAATTCTATTTCGCATAGGAAAATTCATCTTTTCCGGCCGTGTGCCCATAGGAAATTCGGAAACTACAACCCCCCGTTTACCAATCTCATCAAAAAGAGCCCTATTCTCCGGAGGGTAACAGATATCGATGCCACATCCCAAAACAGCAATAGTTCTTCCCCCACAAGATAGAGCCCCTTTATGGGCAGAGGTATCGATTCCCCGGGCCAAGCCGCTAACTATACTTATTTCTCTTTCAGCCAATTCTTTACTCAGTTTTTCTGCCACCATTTTTCCATAAGTAGTTGGTCGCCTGGTTCCTACCATGGCAATGGCAATTCTATCTTCTGGCAACAATTTCCCCTTTACATATAGCACAATGGGTGGATCGAAAATAGATTTTAAGTTTGCCGGATAGTTATCGTCAGAAAATGTTACTACAGAAACTTTTTGTTTTTTAATTCTGGATATCTCTTTTTCTATATCTAATTTATCTCTGGAGCTGACAATTTGCCTGGCCGTGTATTCCCCAATACCGGCAACGTGTTGAAGTTCGTTCAAATTTGCCTCAAGTATAGCTTGAGGAGACCCGAAGTGTTCTAACAGCTTCTGGCATCTCATCGCCCCTATACCAGGAATCATATTTAGAGTCAGCCAATGTTCAATTTTATCTGCCATTTCTTTCCTCTATGAAAATAAAGTTTTTGGGCACAAAGCATAACATTATATACAAAATCCCAGTCATATGTCAAGCAATCCCCTCAAAAGAGTGTAGTGTAGCCCTATGGACGTAATTTCTGCGGGGACAAAGTCCTACATCACCAATTTCAAATTTCAAATTGCGGGCATAAAACTCTACACTACCAATTGTCTGTTTATGCAAAAGAAAGTGAAAACATGGAATGAATGAAAGAATTCGGCGGGCACTAACATAGAATCTCACGATAACAAGAGACCATGACGTGGACATGAAGCAGTGTGAGTAAATTTTTCCTGCCTATTTTTATTCTGCTTTATCATTTTAGTTTCTTACTCTTCTCTTTTCTTTTGCAATTTAATAGGGTCACCGATCTCTATCGGTTTCCGGCTATCTTTTATAACTGCGGTTGAACTATCTTCTTGAATGTCTGATGTAACTTCCAATACACCAATCTTCTCAATGATTATTCCCAGAACTTCGCCGGTTATGGGATGGATAACCTCTTCCCCTTCTCGATAGATTATAAACCTTGTCTTTGGCTTAACTTGTTGATTTTTCCCCAGATCGATGAATACTACATCTCCGTATGCTGTCATGAATTTCTTCTCTTTTACTCCGGCAATATATCCATCAAATTCAAAATCTAAGGGAGCAATAAAGATATCTCTTTCATATTCGAATCCTGGCTTAACCTCTTCTAATTTTACTACCAGCTCCCCCTGGGGCATCTCTTCCGATATTTCCGCTTTTTGATACGTGGGAATTACCAGGTCATCACCAGGAAAAATCCAATGGGGATCCTTTATATATTTATTATACGCCCATATCTCTCTCCACAAAGAAGGATCTTCGTAATACCGGTTAGCGATTTCGTGAAGACAATCCCCCCTCTCTACCTCGTAAGCTTTAAGCACAAGTTCTATTCCTTCAGGAATATCTTCTTGAGGAAGAACTCTTCTCTCAGTTACAGCCTCCTCCACCTTTTCTCGAGGCTCCTCAACTGCAGCCTCCTCAGTGGGAACTTCGCTCGGCTCGACGGGTTCTTCTTCCGCCTCAAAAATAATCTCTTCTTCAGAAGGTTCCGAAGGCAAAGCTTCCTCTTCTTCCTCTTCCACTTCAGCTTCAAACGCAGGAATCTCTACTCCTAAAGGTTCAGGAGGCAAAGCTTCCACATCTTCCTCCTGAGCTTGGGCAAAAAAGATACTGAAAGTTAATAGACCACACAACAGAAAAATAAAAATTCCCCTTTTCATTTTTACTCCTTTCCCTAACTTTATGGATTTACACACCTAAAATTACATCCATAGATTCCTATCCAGACTCCTATACTGGATAGCCTCAGCAATGTGGTGGGAACTAATCTCCTCCTTTGCTTCTAAATCTGCAATTGTCCGGGAGACTTTAAGAATGCGGTCATATGCCCGGGCTGAAAGTCCCAAACGCTCAATTGCATCTTTCAATAACTTCTCCGCTTCTTTTTCCAGAATACAATACTTCCTTATATATTTAGCCTCCATATGAGCATTACAATAGACCGATTTAAATTTTTTAAATCTTTCCTTCTGTATATCTCTTGCCCTCTGAACTCGGGTACGAATTGTCAATGAAGATTCCCCATCCGTATCTACTGTTAACTCCTGGTATTTAACTGGTGGCACTTCAATATGCATATCGATTCGGTCAAGGAGCGGTCCTGAGATTTTAGCTCGATATTTCTGGATTTGAAAAGGAGTGCAAGTGCATTCTCTCTGTGAATCGCCGTAAAACCCGCAAGGACAGGGATTCATAGCTGCAGCCAGCATAAACTTGGCAGGATAAGTTAAAGCTGTGCTTACGCGGACAATAGTCACCACACCATCCTCAATGGGTTGACGCAAAACTTCGTGACAATTGCACCCTATAAAATGAACCCTGCCTTTCTTCTGTCCCCTTTTTATTAAGAATAGGGATAACACATTCGATGTCTATATCCCCATCTTTACCAACCCATATTTTATCAACGATTAAGGTAATTATTTCTCTCTTGGTCTCAAAATCAATCTTATCCAATCTTTTCCTTAATTTATAGCACAAATCTTGGATTAAATCAAGCCTATTCTCTTGGGATTGAACTTTGCCTATTTTAACCTCAATTTGGCCCTTTTCCAAGTGCAATTTTTCTCTCTCATCATTTATCTTGCTCAGCTCCTGTTCAAGCTGGTCAATTGAAATCACTCTTTTCCTGTATGCTTCAAGGATTCTTTGCTCTTCCTCTTGTTTTTGTTTAAGTGTCCTATCAATTCTATTCAGTTCCTTTTCAGGACAGAAACTGTCGAGCTTCTCTTTCCTTTCAATAGCATCTACAATAATTTCGGGATTCTTTATGGCGCTGGAGATTTTATCCCATACAAAATTATCAATCAATGGGACCTTTCTGGAGGGCATCTGACAATTTATTCCACTCTCTTTGACACTCCTTCCGTAACAGACATAGTAGGGGTAACGTGGCTCATTCATAAATTTGTCTTTGCTTTTCCACCTATGCCTATACTTGAATGTTCTTCCCTCAAATCTCCTCCCACATAATTTACACTGCAAAAGTCCGGCTAAAAGATAATTGTATTTCTTGTTCCTTGGAGACATTATCCTTCTTCTTGACAGTCTTTCCCGGGCAATTTTGAACATCTTTTCGCTAATAATGGCTGGCGACTTGCCGAATAGCCAATCCTCCCTTGGTCTTCTTTCTTTAACACCTTTCTTTTTATTATAGGCAAATTGCCCACAAAATACCGGGTTGGTCAAAATACTGTAAATTGTGGCACTATACCAACCTTTAATTAACGGATTTCTTTTGACATTTTTTCTCTTTGTAATCTGAGTCTTGGTGAGTATTCCCTGGCTTGTTAATTTTTCTGCTATTTTCCTTGAGCTATAATTCTTATCCACACAAAGGAATTTTTAAATATCTATTGTTTTAAGCCCAACCTAACGGTTGTCTCAGCAAAATTGAGTTCTTCCTGATTGAATATATATGACCCCCCAACCTATAAATTTCTATTAACTACGAAATTAATAAGAAATTTCGTTGCTTATAAAAATTTTTCTACCTACTTATTTTCACCTTTATTGTTATTTCTTGAAGAAGCCTGATACTCCTTGCGCAACTGCTAATACTTTATATTCTTTTAAGGATTGGCAAAAATACTAGTTAGAAGGCTAGTTTTGGGGACATAAAATTTATGCCTCTGAAAGTGGGGTTATTCGGCACTTTCAGAAGGGAGTTTTAGTTTAACCTCTCATTCACTTTTTATAATTTTACCTCTTTTTTTATTATTATTTTTAACGCAATAAATCCAAGAAGTTATATTTTATAGCCAAATCCCGTAAAGCAACATCTCCAAAAATATCACTATAAGTTTCTAATAGTGTGCTAAATTCTTTCACTATAGGTAATAAAGCCTTTTCATTATATTTTTGCAATTCTTCTGTTTTCCTTTGTATATCTTTTGATAATGTTCGGTATTTTAAATCATATTCTCTTCTTGTTGCTTCGTAATTTACTGCTTTATATTTCAAAGCAGCTTCCACTATTTTGCCTTCGATAAGTTTTCTAGCTTTAGCTAATTTATTTCTTGCGATTTTATTTTCACTATTTATGTTTAATGCCGTTTTGTATGCCCAAAGTTCATCATTTATTTTGAGTCCACTACTACCTAATTTAACCCAAATGTTAGAGATTTTATCCTTTAATTCTTTAGGGAAACTGCTTGAGTATGTATATTTAGATATAGAATCAAGCAATGTCCAAGTATAATCAGCGTCTAAAAATTTTAAACTATACTCTATTTTTTTAATTTCTTCAATAATCATCTTATTTCGAGTATCTGTGAAAAGAGAGTTTCCTGCCATAGATAACTCTAAATAAAGTTCAATCTTAATTCCCAATGCATACAATGAATCAGAAGGGGGATATAATGATGCATGCGCATTAGATGAAATACGTAAACTTTTAGTGCTATCTTTGCGTTCATACCAGTTAATTGTAAAATTAATTTTTCTTGGATTAACGTATGAATTTTTTTCAAGTTCATTTACGACTAAGTAGAAATCTGCCGGAGCAACATAATATTCTTTATAATGATAATAAGGCTCCATCTGTTCGTACCAAAGTTGCATTTGGAGTTCAGGTATAGTCATATAGAAAGTACCTTCAGAATCAAATTCGGTTTTCGCTAAAAATATATCTTCTTCTTCGTTTTTTTGGAACAAAGCAATTTCTAAATTTTCGCATATTTTATCGATATTGGACCTATAACACTCCTCCTCATATTTGGCAGCCCATAATCCTTTACCCTCCAAGCTTGAGATTTTTCCTTTAATTTCAATACCTTGTATTTTCTCTCCACCATATTTACCAGTGAGAAAATAAGCACATCCTATTTGTAATAGCATCGCAAAAAGCAACAAGGATAAAATTATATTATTTAATATTCCATTGGAAGTTGACTTCATTTTTTATTTTAATGTCTCCTTTATATAAGTAATAAGTTCGGTGCATTTATTTTTTTAAAGTCTGAATTATTTCCACCTTTACCCCCCTTCAAAATTGGATAGATTATTTCCTCACTCTGTTTTACAACTATATAATAATCATCGGCAAAATCAGCTACTGCTCCATAAGTAACTATACCTATAGGAATACCCTCGGAGTCAAGAATTTTCTTAAGCTCAGCCAAATTTGGAGACCCAGCACCCCCCAAGGATTTCTTATTCCAGAAGAAAGCAATCTTATAGGTTTTTGTCCATACCCGCCCTCTCTCGTGATAACTCTCCCCCTTATATGAGGGAGAAATAGTCTTTATCTGATCAAGAGATTCTTTAACCTTTGTTTCGGCTACTTTTGCTTTAGTTCCATTACTGCTTACGCTGGAGAAAGTTACCTCAAAATCGCTCTTATTTGAAGATATAACTTGTTTCCCTTTTTCCTCTTCAGTAACCTTTCCGGATTCCCCCCAAGTTAGACTAACTACGAAAGAAAATAATAACATTGTCATAAATAATTTTTTCATGACGCCCTCCCTCTTATGTATTTCTATGTCTGCTGAATATTTTTAATCCTAATGGTATCCTTTTAAGCCAACTTTTCCCAGAAAGTTCAGGTAACGGTTTACCAGATTTATATTGGCACGTGGGACAAACTTCGAGATTGTTGGGTAATTGTGCTCCGGGATTGTGGATATTCAGCCTTTTCTCTAATTTCTACTTTTCTACAGTCCCCCTTTCTTATAGGGTATCCCAAAAACTATCACTCCATCTCTCTCAATTTCTTCATCTTCGCAGACGAAAACAATTTTTTCAGTGCCAAGATCAATATTGAAAACAATCGGCTCTACGAAGGAGCCATATACACTAAAAGATCTATAATTCCCCAAGTTTCGGGCAACTTTTATTGGATAAAAGTTAGCACGATGTCTGCGGTCCTCGCTCAAAACCTGGGCTGTGGAGTATCTATCTAAAAAACTATCCCCAGGCCCTACCATTTGTTGTGCCTCAACTACATACACAAGTTCATTAGGATACTTCCTTCTTGCTTTCCATGCATAATATTCGTTCTTACTAAATTCACCAAGACCAAATGCATTCCTTATCTTTTTCACTGCCTCCAGCAATTTCTTATAATTAGCATCAACTGTCTTACCCTTTTCATCCGTATAATTGCGGATTTTCTTTATTGCTATTTTTTCTAATTCTTTTTCGCTCTTGCCTTGATATTTTTGCAATATCCGTGCATTGTAAGCCCATTGACGAATCTCGGTGTCTTCGAGAGTAACTTTCAATGTATTTTCAAAACAAAAGACAGCTTTGTCATAATAACCTTTATTGTAATAAGCTATACCTAGCAGTTTATAAGTTTGAGCCTCCAGAGATGTTCCAAGGCTTAGTGCTTTTTCGAAAGCCTCAATAGCTTGATCATATGATTTCTCTAGAAAAAAGACTTCGCCAATGCTAAAATAAAGATGATGATCGCCAGGAGCTAATTCAAGCGCCTCTTTTAACAAAACAACAGCATCTTCGTAATTATTTTTCTTTATTAATATCTGACTAAGGTAGACATAAGCCCGAACATATTTAGGGTCCACCTTAATAGACTCATTATAAGAAGACACAGCTTTATCAATCAACGCTCGCCGTCCTGCAAAATAAAAAAGCATACTTTTCTTCTCATAAATTAAACCAAGAGATGTATAAAGGTTCGCTGCTTTTGGATTCTCTCTTAGTCCTTTTTCGAAACAATCTATTGCTTTATCATAAAGCTCTTTCTTTTTATAAGCTGTCCCTAAGAAATACCAACAGCGGTAATCTTTAGCACCTAATTTTGCTGCTTTTTTATAAAATTTAATTGCTTTATCAAGCATATTTTTATCTTCGTAAGTCAAACCAACCTGTAGGTAACCATCGTAGTCTTTTGGTTCTAACTCCACATATTTTTCAAACATTGGTAATGCATTATCGTAAAGTTTCTTTTTTGCATAAACCTGCCCAAGCGAATAATAAGGACTCGCGTATTTAGGATTTAATTCAATTGCCTTTCTTAACCGGTCGATAGCTTCATTTAACATGTTTTTCCTATAAAAAACCCAGCCAATTCCACTATAACATCGCGCCCCATCAAACCCAAGTTCTAAAGCCTCCATATATTGCGTTAAAGCCTCATCATATTCCTTCTTTAGAGACATCGATAACCCTAAACAATAAAACCATAAGCCGTTTTTTGGGCCCATCTCAGTCTTAACTTCGTATTCCCGCATTAACCTGTCTGTGTCAGCTTTATTTTCCTTTGAGAAAGTTGCAAAAATTAAACCATAATTTGCTTTAACCGATTCTGGATTTGCATCTAAGACTTTCTTATAAAATATAATGGACTCATCAAAATTATTATTAAACCAATATTCATCTGCTTTGGAAAGTAGTCTTTCCTCTCTCTTTTCACAACCGATGAATATTGACAAGACGACAAATACTACTAGCCCTTTTGCTTTTATCCTGCTCATTGTAACTCTTATCACAACCTACGAAGCATCTACCCCCAAAAATTAAAAAGGGGCGCAAACATCAACCCCAGCAACGTGTACCGAAATCTGGGAATGACTGTCACCCCTTGCCCTTTCGGGCATGGCGACAGCCTTCGCCGTAGGTACACGTTAGAGAACTAAATCCTCTTTACGGGAAGACCAACTTTATTCAGTTTTCAATCAACATTTACACTCTCCGACCTATCTTAGGCTTTCTAGTCTCAATTCTTTTTCAATAATGCCATAAAAAGCTAAATTTGTCGAGTATACTTAAGCACTTAGGAGACTTTGCAGTTTATTATGAAGATCTTCTTTCCGCTTTACAACATTGCTTCCATAATACCAAGCACCCTGATTGAAAGCTAAACCTGAAAGGTCAGATTGAATACAAGTTTCGGCGATTCTTTTAGAAATTACTAAGTCAAAATAATCATTATTATACCTCATATTCTTGAAATCATCCCATAGGATTTTAGCAATCTCTCTTATCCACCTGTCTACAGGCTGAACATATAGCCTGTCACTTCTTATGATGTTGTTTTCTAAATTACACAACCAAATAACATCTCTGAGAAAGAATGATGTGGTTTTCTTGCCCATTCCTCCGTTATTAACCAAGGATAGGAAAACCGATTCCAATCTTTCCGATTTTTCAATTTCTCGTTTGACCCAGAGGAATAAATTTCCTTTATCTTGAGCAAACCTAGATAATCTTTTAACAAGATTTTCATTTATTTTCTTATTTATCCCTACATTCCTGACTTCACATTTTTCTTTGAACTTGCTCCAAAGCAGTTCTGAGAAATTCTCTTGATTAAATTTTCCTTCTATTTCTTTAAATGATGCAAAAGCAATTTCACGGTAATTTGCTCTTTCTCCCCCAAGCCGTGCAAAAGGATACCCATATCTAAGAATAAACCCGAACGAGTCTTTAGGACAAGCCTCAACAATCATATTAGCAACATCTGACAATGAAGATATTCGTCGAAAAGCTTTAGCTGCCTCAGGTAAAAAAATTCTATTTTCGTAGTTGGTAGACTCCTTTACTAATTTCCGCATTATGTGTTCAACCATCGAGTTATTCATACCCGTTCATTCCTAATTTAGGTAAAAGTTGAGACCTAAATTGACAACAAAATGAATATTACCGACGGAATAATCTTTATCTCCTATAGTTATGTAAGCCGGGCCAAAATCAAGCCCAAATGCCATTTTTCGAGTAAAAAATATTTCCCCTCCCAGAAGACCATAATATGCAAAACCGGTACCAGAAGTCATTTCTGATTTAAACTTGATATAATCAATTTCTGCTCCTACATAACTCACAAAAGCATAAGTACGAGAAAGACATATACATGCTCTTCCTCCAAAAGCACTAACTCCTTTTTCAAACTGGGCTCTTCCTTCTAAAGAATAGAAAATATCACCCGTTGTTTTTAACCAATATCTTGCGGAAACTCCCGGCCAGTTTAGGCCAAGAGACCCTCTTTCAGCCAATTCTACAGGATGCTTTTCCCTCCACTTTCTTTTTCTTTCCTTTTCAATTCTTGCCTTTTCTTCGGGTTTCATCCATTTTCCTTCAAATTTTATCAATCCTTTGGCTCTTTGGTGTGTCTCGAATTTCTGTTCAGTCTCTTCTTTTGCTTGGTACAACTCATCATTCGTGGGATTGCTTGGCTCAACTATAATGTCTGAATTTAATCTAATTGCTACCTCAAATTCTTCCAGCGCTTCTAAATAATCCCCGGTCTTTAATAAAAGTAAGCCTTCAAGGTAATGTTTTCTTCTATCCTTAGTTGCTTGTCTTGATCGCTCCTCTCTTAACTTTTTTTCAGTTTCATCTCTTACTCGGTACAACTTGTCATTTGAAGGATTGCGAGGCTCTCCAATAATATATGAATTTTGACTAATTGCGTCTTCAAATTGTCTTAATGCCAAGTTGTAATTCTTAGCCTTTAGAAACTGTAATCCTTTACGGTAACATTCAGTTCTGAATTTAGCAGCTTTTTTTGATGCTTCAATTTTTTCAATTCGGTCTGTTGCTTCTGTTAAAACTGTATTAAAGAATTTTTCCACAATGTACATGTCTTGCGGTGTAGCTGAAATGGAATAAACGGCCTTGATATTTTTTATCTCCCTTTTAAGTTCATTTAAACCAAACAACCTTATAAATTCAACTGCATCATCCGTTGCTGCATTAAGAGACGAATCCATAATTTCTTTATAATGATCTCTCAGGTCGGGAGAAAAAGCGTACCGGTAATATTGGAAGTAGCTGTCAACATACATTGCACAATTCACATTCAAATTAGACAGTAGTTGTTTCTTATTTTCTTTAGCTTTTGCATGTACAATATTTGTGTCGATGCAAAGTAAAAGGAAAATTAACTCCATCAAAGTAATGATTAAATTTTTTCTCATCCTCCAATAACCTCTATAAGATTGTGTTCTAAACTGATAAGCACAATGTTTACATACAAGAGCTGCTTTCTTTATTTTTTCAGCACACTTAGAACATTGCTTGGATGCTTTGTCTTTCCAAGCAAAAAGGATTACAAGAATTTCTAAAGGGGAAATGAAGATAGCTGGGATAACTGCCTGAGTGACCGAACATCATTTTTCTTCGCTAAACTTGCGCGAATAAAGATTGAAATTAGCCAGAGCATGACCCACAAACATCTCTTTATATTAATGCTTATAAATTTTATCGGTACTCCCATCACAGGACCAAAGATTAGTTCCATCCCAGGCTAACCCTGAAGGAAGTTCATCAGGACTATCATAAGCGATAGCCACCGACAAAGTACCATCCATATTATGCTTGTAAATTTTATTGGCATGCTCATCACAGGACCAAAGATTAGTTCCACCCCATGCTAAGCCTGAAGGAAGTTCATCAGGACTATCATAAGCGATAGCCACCGACAAAGTACCATCCATATTATGCTTGTAAATTTTATTGGCATGCTCATCACA
>JABUBN010000505.1_pt1 | contig 11381 bp, 8 predicted proteins | sample 7240341 | NCBI WGS metagenome assembly JABUBN01 (sample SAMN07256345, study PRJNA390944) | subsurface metagenome | isolation source: Methane hydrate marine sediment | place: Pacific Ocean: Eastern North Pacific, ODP site | reverse complement strand
CAAGTATAGTAGCCTCTATACCCTTTGCTTTTACTTTGTTTAATGCCTCATAATAAAAAGCGCTTTCTAATTTATTTCTTAACTCATTAGAAATGAATGGTTGTAAATACTTAGTAGATAAATATTCTGGTAAAATAGCGCCATTACCATCCATACTTTTTTTCTTTTGCCAATATGCCCCACTTCCTTTGATCCCGAAAGCATTTGCAAGGCTTCTCTCAGAAAAAACTCTAGTCCCGTCTTCTAAAACAGCACAAGAAATAATAAATCCATTCAAATCTACTTCTCCTGGATACTTTGCTTTTGGTAAATTAAATTTAGTCATTGATTAATTCTTTATAAGTTAAACGATGTTCTGTATTAACCATCATCAAGTTAAATCTTGATGCCGTAGTAAGGTGTCTCGCGTTGTATCTAAAAGTAAACTCATTTATATACTTTTGTAAATGTTTCTTACTTGTGAAATGGTATATCCCAATAATACCACGTTTCAGCAAACTCCAGAATCCTTCTATTGTGTTAGTATGAACAGAATTTTTCACATATTCTCCAAGATTATGTTTTATAATACTGTGGTCATAAATTTTTTGCAAACCTTTGTATCCCAACCATTCGTCTGAATAAATCTTTGCTGTTCTTTTAACATTATTTATTATTTCCCTCGTTAATGTTAAAGAAGTAACGTCATCAACTTTTTTAGTAATTAATTTTCCTTCTCTTTCAATCATCCCTAAAATAGGAGTTTTGTCTTTTAAACTTCTTCCTTGTGATTCTTTCACCTTTTTATCGGAATGTCTGTTTTTATTTTTACCACCAACATATGTTTCATCAACCTCAACTTCATTATCTAATTGTCCATTATCATTCATACCGAAACAATTTCTAATTCTTTGAAGCATGAACCAAGCTGTTTTTTGTGTTACATCAATGTCTTTTGATAATTGTAATGAACTAATACCTTTTTTATGTGAGGTAACTATGTATATGGTAAGAAACCACTTTTGAAGCCTGATCTTTGTGTTATCAAACAAGGTTGCCGTTTTAACATTAAAGTATTTACCAGTTTCCTTACAACGATATTTATTATCGGCACATTTATATACCTTTGATGTTGGGTCAAATGGTGAAACTACGTTATCATTCCACCTGAGTTCTTCTAAATGATCTATACAGGATTGCTCCGTTGGGAAGGCTTTTAATAGATCGAAGATTGATTTGAAGTCTGTGTTTATCATGACATTGGTGTTTAAATACTATATAAAGATAGTATTTATTTACACCAATTCCAAATATTTTAGTGTAAAAATGTATATAATTACCTTAATTATTTATTTTATAATCTTTTATTTTATGAGCATTTTTGAAAAATTACTGAGGAAAGAAGAGAAACTTTCAGTAATTGGTCTGGGTTATGTGGGTCTCCCGATAGCACTTGAGTTTGCAAAAAAACTTTCGGTGATCGGATTTGATATCAATGAGAAAAGAGTTGAGATGATGAAAAAGGGGATTGATCCGAGCAAAGAGTTAACAAAGGAAGACTTTGCGGATACCGATATTCATTTTACGGCAAATATCAATGACCTTAAAAATGCTTCGTTTCACATTGTAGCCGTGCCTACTCCTATAGATAAAAACAATCTCCCCGATCTAACCTACCTGCACTCTGCATCAGAAATGGTTGGTCAGATCATAAAAAAAGGCGATTATGTGGTTTTTGAGTCGACTGTTTTTCCGGGTGCCACCGAAGAGGTCTGCATACCGGTTGTTGAGAAGATTTCAGGATTAAGCTATAAAAAAGACTTTAAAGCAGGTTATTCTCCCGAGCGAATAAATCCGGGTGATAAAGTACATTCTCTTACCAATGTGGTGAAAATTACTTCAGGCTGCGATGAGGAATCGGCGAAAGAAATTACCGATGTCTATGAGCACATTATTAAAGCAGGTATACACCGCGCTTCCTCGATAAAAGTTGCCGAGGCAGCTAAGATCATCGAGAATACGCAGCGTGATCTGAATATTGCGCTGATGAATGAACTGTCTATAATCTTTCATAAGATGAACATCAATACCTATGATGTATTGAAAGCAGCCGGTACAAAATGGAATTTTCTGAACTTTTATCCGGGTCTTGTTGGCGGACACTGCATTGGTGTTGATCCTTATTACCTGACATTCAAAGCCAATGAACTGGGACATTATGCCCAGGTTATTACAGCCGGAAGATCGGTCAATGATGGCATGAGCAAGTTTATTACAACCAAACTGGTAAAAGGCATAATTATATCGGGGAAAAATGTCCTTAACTCGCGCATACTTGTAATGGGAATAACCTTTAAAGAGAATGTCAGCGATATTCGCAATTCAAAGGTTGCTGATGTTATTTACGAGCTGCAATCGTATGGAATAAGGCTTGAAGTTGTTGACTCATTTGCTGATGATGAAGAAGTTAAGCATGAATATGGCATTGAAATGTCAAAAGAAATTTCCGGACACTATGATGCAATTATTCTTGCTGTCGCTCACAAACCATACACTGAACTGGATAAAGATTTTTTCCGGAATCATCTTAATAAGGGGGGAATACTATTCGATGTAAAGGGTTTATACAAAGACCTTTCAAATCATTTAACATACATGAGCCTTTAGGTTAAAAAAATAACTTACTCAAATTTCAACACGCTCTGATCAAGGAAACCGGAGCATTCCTCACAGAACTGTAATTTAAGTACTGTTTATTTATAAATTTGCATCTGTGATCATTGAATCGAATCATCATATTATGAAACGAACATGAAAATTTTTTTGCAAATTTTTCATGATAAAAAATTTTAAACGTATGAAAAACTTTGCTATTATAGGTGTTGGAGGACATATAGCAATTCGGCACTTACGGGCTATTAAAGAAACGGGCCATACCCTTGTAGCCTCACTTGACATAAGCGACAGTGTTGGAATCATTGATAGTTTTTTCCCTGAAAGTAATTTTTTTGTTGAATTTGAACGGTTTGACAGACATATAGATAAGTTAAGGCGCAGCGGCACACAGGTAGATTATGTCAGCATTTGTTCCCCGAACTATTTGCACGATTCACATATACGTTTTGCCCTGCGCTCCGGAGCAAATGCTATATGCGAAAAACCAATAGTTCTGAACCCGTGGAATGTTGATGCCTTAAATGAAATAGAAAAAGAATCCGGGAAATGCATTTGTAATATTTTTCAACTGAGGTTGCATCCGGTAATAATTGAACTAAAGAAGCAGATAGAAAACGGCCCGAAAGACAAAATTTACACTATTGAACTTACCTATATCACCAGTCGTGGCAAATGGTATCAAATTTCATGGAAAGGAGATGTTCACAAATCAGGAGGCATTGCTACCAACATCGGCGTACACTTTTTTGATATGCTGATCTGGGTCTTTGGCGGGGTTAAGCAAAATATTGTTCATTTGCTGGAGGAAAACAAAGCTTCGGGTTACCTTGAACTGGAAAGAGCAAGAATAAAGTGGTATTTAAGTCTTGATTATAATGACATTCCTGCAAATGTTAAGGGAACAGGGGCTAGAACCTACCGATCCATCACACTTGATGAAAGAGAAATTGAATTTAGCGGAGGATTTGCCGATTTGCATACAGAAAGCTATAAGAGGATATTGGAAGGGAATCATTTTTCGTTGCTTGAAGCCAGGCCAGCTATCGAAACCGTCTATACCATTCGAAATGCAACTCCTATTGGTTTAAAGGGAGAATATCATCCGATGTGTTCAAAAACAATTAACAATACATAATAACTACCCTATGACAAGCAAAAAAGTAGCACTTATCACCGGAATAACAGGTCAGGATGGCGCTTACCTGGCTGAATTCCTTTTAAAAAAGGGATACATAGTACATGGTACAAAGCGAAGAAGTTCATTGTTCAACACGGAACGTATAGATCATCTCTATTTGGACCCTCATGTGGAAGGAGCAAATTTTCGTCTGCATTATGCTGACCTGACAGATTCGACAAATCTGATACGGATCATTCAGGAAGTACAGCCCGATGAAATTTATAACCTGGCTGCCATGAGTCATGTTCGCGTTAGCTTTGAAACTCCCGAATATACGGGCAATACAGATGGTATTGGAACACTCAGACTGCTTGATGCAATAAGAATATTGGGATTGACAGAAAAGACAAAGTTTTATCAGGCCTCGACCAGTGAACTATACGGGAAAGTACAGGAAGTACCTCAAAATGAAAACACGCCTTTTTATCCCCGTAGTCCTTATGGTGTGGCAAAATTGTACGCTTACTGGATCACTGTGAATTATCGCGAAGCATATAACATGTTTGCCTGTAACGGTATTTTATTCAATCACGAATCTCCTATCAGAGGGGAAACTTTTGTTACAAGAAAAATTACCAGGGCTGTTGCCAGAATAGCACTGGGACTTCAGGATAAGTTTTATCTGGGAAATCTTTCGGCAAAGCGAGACTGGGGACATGCCAAGGATTATATCAAAGCAATGTATCTTATGTTGCAGCAGGATGAACCTGAAGATTATGTAATTGCTACGGGTATTACCACTGAAATACGTGAATTTGTTAAAATGGCCTTTGGTGAAGTAGGCATCGAACTTGATTTTAAAGGTGGCGGAGCGGATGAAAAGGTTTACATAAAAACCTGTAATGATTCACGTTACCAGATAGAGAAAGGGAAAGAAGTATTGGCAATCGATCCGCGTTATTTCAGGCCAACAGAAGTGGATCTTTTAATTGGAGATCCTACCAAAGCTAAAACAAATTTAGGGTGGGAGATCGAATACGATTTACAGGCTCTTATAAAAGATATGGTTTCTTCCGATCTGAAACTGATGAAAAAAGAACAATATCTGCGTCAGGGAGGGTATAAGATTTTGAATTATTTTGAGTAAAAGTACTTAAAGTGCCTAAAGTAAAGAGTGCCTTAAGGCACTTTAGTGCACTTATTACTAACAAATAATTTAATCCTTAATTTATTATGGATAAGAATAGCAAAATATATATTGCAGGACACCTGGGACTTGTAGGAAGTGCGCTTGTAAGGAATTTGAAAAAAAAGGGATACAACAACATTATTGGGAAAAGTATTGAAGAGCTTGATCTGTCTGATTTTAATGCCCTTGATAAGTACTTAGGAAAAGAACAACCGGATTATGTATTTCTTGCCGCAGCAAAGGTTGGCGGAATAGTGGCCAATAATATCTATCGTGCCCAGTTTATTTTTGAAAACTTACAGATTCAGAACAATATAGTCCACCATTGTTATAAACACGGAGTTAAAAAACTGCTTTTCCTGGGCAGCAGTTGCATCTACCCGAAAGAATGTATGCAGCCGATAAAGGAAGAATATTTGCTGACTGATTTTCTGGAATACACAAACGAACCTTACGCAATTGCCAAGATCGCAGGCATTAAATTATGTGAAAGTTATAACCTTCAGTACAAGACGAATTTTATTTCGGTAATGCCAACGAACCTTTATGGGCCAAATGATAATTATGACCTCGAAAAATCTCATGTTCTGCCTGCGCTTGTTCGTAAAATGCATCTTGGTAAATGTTTGTTTAACAACGATTGGGAAGCAATAAGAAAAGATTTCGATCGTAAGCCTGTGGGAGGTATAAACGGAAAAGCAGGAGAGAAAGATATTCTGGAAAAATTGAATACCTATGGCATTGTCAGCAGCAATGGGTCTGTAAGTGTTACCTTATGGGGGACAGGATCGCCAATGAGAGAATTTCTTCATTCCGATGATATGGCCGATGCCTGTGTTTTTGTAATGGAAAATATTGATTTTAAAGACCTGGTCAATTATAGAAAAAAGGAATTGGGAAATATTGCGTTAAAGGAGATCAGAAATACGCATATAAATATTGGAACAGGTAAAGATCTTACTATAAAAGAGCTGGCTGAAAAGGTGAAAAAAATCACAGGGTTTGATGGTGAATTGAAGTGGGATACATCCAAACCTGACGGAACAATGCGCAAGCTGCTAAATGTGGACAAACTTCATAGTCTGGGATGGAAAGAAAGCATTCAGCTTGATGAGGGTATCGAAAGAATTTATAAGGATTATTGGCAGGATGCATTCTCCAAACCGGGGCTACCCAAATCTCCGGTTGAATAGGCAGATGTACTTTCACACCAGTTCGTTCCCAGCCGGGCATTGTTCACATCCGATATTGAGGGATCTAATTGAATAGAAATACCATTTAACGAAGTATTAAAATCCGGATCACCATAATCTACCATGCAAATAACTGAACCATCGGTTCCATTGGTCCCATAGGTGTTGATATATATCTCATCACCACTGTTCAGGAGTGCTATATTAGAATATACATAGTCTACTTCAGAAGCCGCAGTTGACGAACGACCCAGAAGGACAATCTCCCCCGGAAACAATGACAGGTCATCTGAAATAACGTGAATATCATTATTTGAACCCCTGCGAATAACAAGATCCATCAGATTAATTGTTTCTTCCGAGACGTTTTTTAATTCAAAATATTCACCATCCGTATCCGATAAAGCTAAGGGATTATACATTATTTCCGTAATCAGAAGTTCTCCCGACATTTCAGCTTCCTCATCACTTATTGTTATGATTTCCGTATCGTATGTTTCATCAACATTCAGGTTTATAATGGCAGTGCCACTGGTGAGAGAAGCATCGATATGAATCTCATAATGTTTTCCGGGTTCTGCACTGCCTATATCACCTGATAGATTTTTTGATTGTATATTTCCCTGACCATCTGTGAAATAAAGATTCGACTCAATGTGAAGAGGGCCAGCATTGAAAAATCCGGCTCTTAGCTCATCACTTCCAAAAACTAGCGACCCTGCCGTATTTGAAACAGCAGTTGAATAATCGGAAAAATCCTGAATAACGTTTTGTGAATATATTACAGTTACCATAACATTTGCCAGAATGCATGTTATTGTAACGGAAGTTGTTTCTCCGGCAACAATTGTAAAGATCTCCGAACTTCCCGAATAATAAGGATTATCAAATTCTGCAGGTAAATTATTATTTGAGTGGGATACGATATAGTAATCCCCCCCGGGCAATTCAACAAGATCAGGTATGTCGGCTACACGATCGTACTGCTCAACAATCTCATCCTGCAGGTTGTAAATGATCACCATGAATTCGTTCAGATCTGCTGCCTTTAAGTTGTTATAGATATCGGAAGTGGCGACGGATACACCAACAGTGATATCAAGCTTTCCTGATAACTGATTATTTGTCCTCTCTTTTTTTGAGCAGGATACAAAAATCATCAAAACAAGTGCAATCAGCACTTTGCTGTAAAAATAAATAGTAATATGTTTCATATGTTTATAATTGATTTTAATTGTCATATGGAATCGCATGAAAAAATAATCATTCCCTTGTGTGTCAATTAAATAATTATTTTTAACATGCTTGTTTCATATTAGTATAGATTGATTAAAGATTACAATTAACGAGTTTGAAAAAGACCAGCAAGATATTTTAAAAAAACATTCTTATCAATTGTTTAAAATGAAATTCCCTAATATATAATCATTATAAATAAAAAACTTGTTGTTTGTTGGCTTATTTATTCGAAGTACATGCAGATGTATTGTTGTTAAAAAGATCATTTTATCTTTTGATTACTTTCTAATGATAGATTTCAGATTAATTTTGCAAAAATATTAATGCAGATGCACATGACTTCCAGAAGAACAAAAATAAAAGAACTCATTTCGAAGGGCGAACTAAACAGCAGGGTTTTTATCAATGGCTGGGTACGTACTTTCCGCAGCAACAGGTTCATTCAGATTAATGATGGTTCAACAATTGACAATATCCAGGGAGTAGTTGATTTTGAGAATTTTGATGAAAAGGAGCTGCGAAGAATTACAACGGGAGCATGTATTGCCATCGAAGGAATACTCACAGAATCGATGGGGAAGGGGCAGAATGTAGAAATACAGGTTGAATCTTTTGAAATTTTAGGAGACAGCTCTCCGGATGAATATCCGTTACAACCTAAAAAGCATAGCATGGAGTTCCTGCGTACCATTGCTCATCTTCGTCCGAGGACCAATACTTTTGGAGCTGTTCTGAGAGTGAGGCATGCACTGGCATTTGCAGCTCACAACTATTTCAACAACAAAGGTTTTATTTGTCTTCATACTCCTATCATTACCGGTTCAGATTGTGAGGGAGCAGGAGAGATGTTTCGGGTAACTACACTTGATCCGGTAAAACCTCCTGTTACTAAAGAGGGTAAAGCAGACTACTCAGAGGATTTCTTCGGCAGAGAGACAAATTTGACTGTCTCGGGACAACTTGAAGGAGAGCTTGGGGCCATGGCCCTATCAGATATTTACACTTTTGGCCCTGCTTTCAGGGCAGAAAATTCGAATACTCCCAGACACCTGGCGGAATTCTGGATGATTGAACCGGAAATGGCATTTTGTGATCTGAAAGACAATATGGATCTTGCTGAAGATTTCCTGAAAAATATTGTTCGGTATATCCTGGAACATTGCAAAAGGGATATTGAATTTCTTACTAAAATGTATGACAAGGATTTGTTGAATAGCCTGGAATTTGTTATCAGTAAAGATTTCGTGAGGAAAACCTACACCGAAGCCATATCAATTTTAGAAAAATCGGGTCAGAAATTTGAGTTCCCCGTTTCGTGGGGGGCCGACCTGCAAACAGAGCATGAACGATATCTTGTTGAGAAACATTTTAAGCGACCTGTTATAATTATTGATTATCCAAAAGAGATCAAGGCATTCTATATGAAGCAAAATTCTGACGGAAAGACTGTTGGAGCCATGGATGTTTTATTTCCGAAAATAGGCGAAATAATTGGAGGCTCTCAGCGAGAGGAGGACTATGATAAACTGGTTGATCGTATTAAAGAACTGGATCTGAATGTGGAAGACTTCTGGTGGTATCTCGATACCAGGAAGTTTGGTACTGCACCTCACAGCGGTTTTGGTCTGGGATTTGAACGTATGGTCCAGTTTGTAACCGGTATGGCGAATATACGTGATGTGATTCCCTTTCCGCGAACACCTAAAAACGCTGAGTTTTAGTTTAAAAGACCGAAGACCGAAGACCGAAGTCCGAAGACCGAAGACCGAAGTCCGAAGTCCGAAGTTGGAAGTCAGAGATCAGAAATGATAAGTGTATCTTATTGCACCTATTTTGGTCATTGGACTACCTATAAAGAAAAAGTGAATTTTTATTTTGAATTTTCGAGCACCAAAGGTGCGCAAATCATTAGCCCCGTGCGTAGCTCGGGGTTTTTGATAAACCATACACACAAAGCCCATCGGGACCTAATCATTAATCCAAAAGTAATGTGAATGTAGTTTTTATTAACAATTGTGGCATGTGTGAAATTATCGATTACGCACCTGTGGTGCTTATGTAATATTTTATTGCATAATCCCCGGGCTGATGCCCGGGGCTGTTGAGTATCGCCCCTTTGGGGCTGGTATTAAAAACAAAAACATCCACAGAGTGAGTATTTATTCAATGTGTTCGGTTGTGATGCGTGACGTATTTATTCTAAAATATAGCATGGAATAGTACCTCCTCTTCACGCCATTTTTCGAAAGCGGATTGCATGATTTCTTCGAAATCATAAAGATGGCCCTTGGCTTCGCCGAGCTCCGCTGCGCTCCGGTTCTTAATTAAAAGACATTCTGCTTCACCGGAGTTGTTTCCGCTTAAAAAACCTCTATTTTTTAATATTTTCCCGTAAAATTTGCTTTTCAGAGCTTAGATTCGTCAAAATCCCCTATTCTTTGGATAAAATTCTCATATTTTTCAATGCAATTTTTTATTTTTATAATCGATGATTTTTGTTAAAGTGTGAAAAGTGATGTTGAAGCAGAAATTACAGCAGAAACTTCTTCAGAAACTTTCTCCGCAACAAATACAAATGATCAAGTTACTGGAGATACCAACAATGCAACTTGAACAGCGTATTAAAAGGGAGTTAGAAGAAAATCCTGTGCTGGAGGAAGGGAGAGAGGAAACGGATTCTGATATGCAGGAAGAAGAAGAAACCAGATCGGATGAGCAGGACAAGGATAACGAGGAGTTTTCAATTGAGGATTACCTTGAAGATGACGACATCCCCTTGTACAAAACATCTGCAAAGAATTATTCAAGAGATGATAAAAGGGATGATATACCATTTTCCGTTGGTTCAACATTCCATGAGTTTCTTGAGGCACAACTGGGATTAAGAAAGCTGGATGAAAGGCAACATGCTCTTGCTGATTATTTGATAGGCAACATCGATGAAGATGGCTATTTACGCCGTGAGATAGAATCAGTTGTTGATGACCTGGCATTTTCACTGAATGTTACTGCAACTGAAGAGGAACTGCTGGACTTGTTGAGAATAATTCAGGATTTTGATCCTGTAGGAATTGGAGCTCGCGATTTGCGTGAATGCTTGTTGCTGCAAATACGCGCAAAAGATCAGGAACATCCTGAAATTGCTTTGGCTACAAAAGTGATCAGACACCATTTTGATGAGTTTACACGCAAGCATTACAATAAAATTCGCAACAAACTCGGAATAAGTGATGAGGTGTTGAAATCTGCCATTGACGAGATACTCAAGTTAAATCCAAAACCGGGAAGCGCGTTTAGTGATCCTCTAAATAAAACTTCGATAACCATTGTTCCTGACTTTATTCTGGAAAATGATGACGGAGAATTTCAGATAAGCCTGAACTCAAGAAATACGCCGGAGCTTAGATTGAGCAGGACTTATTCTGAAATGTTACAATCTTATGCTGCAGGCAAGGATAAATCTTCATCAGAGCAAAAAGAAGCTATACATTTTGTTAAGCAGAAACTTGATTCGGCAAAATGGTTTATAGATGCTATAAAGCAGAGGCAAAATACGCTCATGATTACAATGAATGCTATTATTGATTACCAGCGTGAATACTTTATGGAGGGTGAAGAAACATTGTTAAAACCTATGATTTTGAAATACATTGCTGATCGTACAGGTTTAGACATTTCAACTATTTCGAGGGTGGCGAACAGTAAATACATACAAACTCATTTTGGAATTTATCCGTTGAAGTTTTTCTTTTCCGAAGGTTTGCAGACTGAGTCAGGAGAAGAAGTGTCCAGCAGGGAAATTAAAAGGATTTTGCAGAATTGCATTGATAATGAGGAAAAACGTAAACCTCTTACCGACGACAAACTCGCAAGCATTCTCCAGGAGAAGGGTTATCATATTGCCCGAAGATGAGCAATGGTACGCAGGAACTCCATGCTATGCTTTTTAGGTTGTAACGGATATTCATCCGGAGAGCTGTCTCCT
>JABUBN010000504.1_pt1 | contig 11392 bp, 6 predicted proteins | sample 7240341 | NCBI WGS metagenome assembly JABUBN01 (sample SAMN07256345, study PRJNA390944) | subsurface metagenome | isolation source: Methane hydrate marine sediment | place: Pacific Ocean: Eastern North Pacific, ODP site | reverse complement strand
AGAGGGGGAAATGGTAAAACAGACCATTATTGGCACTTTGCTGGGTTTGGGTATCGATGTGATCGACCTGGACCTTGCTACCACCCCAACAGTTGAGATTGCGGTGCCGGAAGAGAATGCTGATGGAGGGATTATCATAACGGCGAGCCATAATCCGGGAAACTGGAACGCGTTAAAGTTATTACATGAAAAAGGGGAATTTTTATCGGATAAGGAAGGGAAAGAAGTAATAGACATTGCTGAGAAAGGCCAGTTTGTGTATGCAACTGTTGATAAACTTGGAAGCCTTAAACAGGATAACACTTACAATGCTAAACATATTGAAAAAATTCTTAATCTTTCACTGGTTGATCAGAAATCAATTCAGTCGGCTGATTTTAAGGTGGTTATTGATTGTGTGAATTCCGTTGGTGGAGTGATTTTACCAAAACTCCTTAAAGCATTAGGCGTTAAAAAGATTATCGAATTGTACTGCACCCCAAACGGTAAATTTCCGCATAATCCTGAACCCCTCCCTGAAAACCTGAATGATATTTCAAATGCTGTGAAAAAAAACAATGCAGATATTGGATTTGTTGTTGATCCTGATGTCGATCGCCTGGCAATAGTTAATGAGGACGGAACAATTTTCGGCGAGGAATATACTTTGGTTGCTGTTGCTGATTATATTCTGCAAAACAATAGCGGGAATACGGTTTCGAATCTTTCTTCTACCCGTGTTTTACGCGATGTTACTGAAAAATATGGAGGAACATATTTTGCATCGGCTGTAGGAGAAGTGAATGTAGTGCAAACCATGAAAGAGAAAAAAGCGAAAATCGGAGGAGAAGGCAATGGAGGAGTTATTTATCCTGAAATACACTATCGGGAGAGACGCACTTGTGGGTATTGCACTTTTTTTAAGTTTTCTGGCAAAATCGGGAAAGACCTGTTCCGGATTACGCGGTTTATACCCAAATTATTTTATTTCAAAAAATAAAATTCAGATTGAACCTGAAAGAGATATTGACAAACTATTGCTCCTGATAAAAGATAAATACAAACATGCTCAACTTACCGATATCGATGGTATAAAGATTGAATTTGAACAGGAATGGGTCCATCTGCGGAAATCAAATACCGAACCTATTATCAGAATATACGCTGAAGCACCCACCAGAGAAAAAGCCGAAAAACTGGCAAATGAGGTAATTACGGAAATTAACCGGCTCATAGATCAGGGATGAACCTTTATCAGACTAATTAGTGCTTGTCCATAAAGTCAAACAAAGATTACATAAGCACACCCGTACAGTCATCCCCTGTTAAATTATGAAATACAGCGTAGCGTATTTAACAGGGCAGGCAAATAACAAGTATCAAATGACAACCGATCCGCCTGGCGGAGAGCTCATGAACACCTTTAAAAATTAATTATTATGTGAATAAATAAATCTCAAATTCCAATATCCATATTGGAATTTATTTATAAACGAAATATAGAGTTTATAGACAGACTCTAATTACCGGGTAGAGAAAATTCAATTAAACTTTTCTTTCAACGGGAATAATTTTGGCATAACAATTGTCTAATATTAATCTAATGCTTAATTCAAGTTACAAACAATAAACTACAGGTCGTTGTTGACTAATGATTATTTTTAATTACTTTGTGCTCCAATTTTATAATACCAAATAAAAATGAAAAAAATACTTTACATTTCCGTTGCTACAGTTATCGTGGTTATAGTTGCATTGGTAATATTCAACAAAGTTACAAGCGGGGAAGATTTGGAAACCCTTGAAGTTAAAGTAACCATAGGTAATTTTGAGATACTGGTTACTACAACCGGTGAATTACAAGCCGAAAATTCAAAGCAAATTTCTGCCCCGGCGGGGCTTCGAAGCCGGAACCTCCGGTTTGGACAGCTCAAGATTCAGGATCTTATACCGGAAGGAACGGTGGTGGATTCAGGAGACTATGTTGCACAGATAGACAGATCAGATGCAGATAACCGGTTAAAGGATATGCTTGATGAGTTGGAGAAGGAAGAATATGATCTTCTGAAAACCAGATTAGATACTACCATTCAGTTGAGGAATCTGAGGGATGAGCTAATTAACCTGGAATTCAACGTGGAAGAAGTGGAAATTACGCTTGAACAATCCATTTATGAACCTCCGGCAACTATCCGCCAGGCTCAGATCAATGTGGATAAAGCAACACGGGCATTTAGTCAGGCGAAAAAGAATTATAAGCTGAAAGTCCAGCAAGCCAAAGCCGATATGAGAGATGATGAAATTAACCTGGCAAAAAGGCAACGCCAAAAAGATGAAATGATGAGTGTTCTGGATAAATTTACTATTTATGCTCCTGCGCCGGGAATGCTGATTTATCATAAAGAGTGGGGCGGCCAGAAACGTAAGGTGGGATCGAACATATCTCCCTGGGATTTAACAGTTGCTACCCTGCCTGATCTCTCTTCAATGATCTCAAAAACCTATATAAATGAAATAGATATAAGTAAAATACAAGTTGGTCAGGAAGTGAGAATTGGTGTGGATGCCTTTCCTGAAAAAGAATACAAAGGAAAAGTGTTCGAAGTGGCAAATATCGGTGAACAATTGCCAAATACCGATGCAAAGGTGTTTGAAGTGGTTATCAAGGTCGATGGTACAGATCCCATTTTAAGACCTTCCATGACTACCAGTAATCAAATAGTTACTAGTATTTTTGAGGATGTATTATTCTTACCGCTTGAGGCAATACACGTTGATGATAGCATACCCTTTGTTTATAAAAAGAATGGGACAAAACAGGTGGTTATATTGGGGGAATCCAATGAAAATGAGATTATCGTGGAACAAGGTTTGAAAGAAGGTGATAGATTGTTATTAACCATTCCTGAAAATCCGGAGAAGTTTAAATTACAGGGAGAAGAGCTTATTGCCGTCATTCATGAAAAGGCAAGGTCAGAAAAAACTGGAAGAAGAGGCAAGAAAGGCTGAAGTGGCGAGAGAAGCAGAAGAAAGAGAAAAGAGTATGATGAAATTTCAGAAATTACCTGAGGGAATGAACAGAGAACAAATTCAAAAAATGATGAGAGAGGGTGGTGGTAGGCAAATGGATGTAAGAAAAGTTGAAGAGAAGAATATAGTTGGAATTTTTATAATATATTAAACAGATGATAAAAAGATATATGCATGATATCATCATTGCACTTGAGTCGATAGCTTCAAATAAATTGAAGTCCGTACTTACAGCATTGGGAATCATTTTTGGAGTTGCAGCGGTTATTAGCATGCTGGCCATCGGCAAAGGCGCTCAGCAAGAGATTATGGAACAAATAAAAATGGTGGGCGTAAATAATATAGTCATAAACCCGATTGTCAGAGAAGAAGGTGCAGAGAATGGAAATGGGGAAGAAGGTGAAGAAGGAGAGCAACAACAATCAAAATTCTCGAGAGGTTTATCCAGCCTGGATGTTGAGGCTATACAACAAATTATTCCTTCTGTTCACCAGATAAGTCCTGAAGTTTCCCTGAATTCATACGTTCTTCAGGGTGGTAAAAGGTCACCGGCTAAACTGATAGGTATTTCAAATGATTATTTTGACTTGTATAATCTGAAATTAATCGATGGGATGTATTTCAATGATTACCAAGAAGAACATGGAATACAGGTGTGTATAATCGGGGCAAATATAGCCTCCCGGTTTTTTAGCAGGGTGAACCCAATAAACCAGTATATTAAATTCGGGAGCGTTTGGCTTAAAGTGATCGGTGTTCTTGAGAAAGGTACCTTTTCCCTGACTGCATTTGAAAATACCGGTGTAAATGTTTATAACGATAATATATATATTCCGGTAAAAACCATGCTCTTACGATTTCAAAATCGTGCCCTGATTAATGCTAAAACTTTTGGAGAAGGCACATCCGTGATACGCGGAATGCATTTTATGGCTATAAGAAGCAGTAACCCAAGTACAAATACTTTGTCGAACTACAATCAGCTTGACCGAATTATTGTACAGGTTGAGGAAACAGAACAATTAACTCCAACTACAGAAGTATTGAGCCGGATGATATTAAGACGGCATTCGGAAGTAAAGGATTTTGAAATTGTGGTTCCCGAGTTATTATTAAAGCAGCAACAAAGAACAAAAGATATATTTAATGTTGTCCTTGGTGCAATTGCCAGTATTTCCCTGGTGGTTGGAGGTATTGGAATCATGAATATTATGTTTGCTTCCGTAATGGAGAGGATCAAGGAAATTGGTACACGGATGGCAATTGGAGCCAACAAGATCGATATCGTCGTTCAATTTCTTTCTGAAGCAATATTAATAAGTGTAACAGGAGGGTTTATTGGTGTCGTGTTTGGGATTATCATATCCAAATTAATTAATCAAATTGCCGGGATACTTACCATTGTTACTCCTTTCTCCGTTTTTATAGCCTTCGGAGTATCTGCTGCCGTTGGAGTTATTTTTGGTTATTCTCCGGCAAAAAAAGCATCCGAAAGGGATCCGATCGAATCGTTAAGGTACGAATAAACTCATAGGGGTGTCTTGGTGGCAATTTAATTTTCCAAATAAGTGAATATTTTTTTGATCCATCCTGATTTTAACAATACTTACAATACTTAATACAGAATCATTATGAATAAAAGCATTTTGATAATTTTTACAACATGTTTGATTTTTTCTATTCATATACGCCCGGATTTTTCCCAAACTTTAAAAAAGCTAACCTTACAGGAAGTGTTGGAACTGGCCTACGATCAATCGCCGGACGCTATTCTGGCAAAACACAGATTTGGGAAGGCTTTATGAATTTGGAGAAGAAGGTAGAACACAATACATTACCACTCCTGTAAGCATTGGATTCAGGCAACCTATTAATGGTTACAACGAACTGAGATGGGAAAAAGAAATTGAACCCATCCGGTACGAAGAAGCAAAGAAAAACTACATTGACGCTGTTGAGGTGGTTAATATTAAAGGAGTTGGATTATTTTTTGATCTTGCCCTCGATCAACTAAATAAAGAAATTAGCGAGATAAATTACTCCAATGCAGATACCCTGTTCCTGATTGCACAGGGACGTTATAATATTGGGACCATTGCAGAAGATGCACTGTTGCAAATGGAACTTGCCCTCTTAAATGCCGGAACAGCCCTGAACCAGTCCGGTATTAATCTTCAGGTGAGTGAATTCCAGCTCAGATCCTTCCTGGGTTTTAATGAGAATGTAAAACTTGAGCTGATCATTCCGGCACAAATACCTGAACTTGAAGTAGAAGTGAACAAAGCAATAGAACAGGCACGGGAAAATAATCCTGAATTGTTAAACCTGGAAAGGCAACTTTTGCAGGCCGCACAGAATGTTGCCGAAGCAAGATCCGAGAAAGGATTAAATGCCAATTTGTTTGCTTCGTATGGATTAACACAAAGAGCAGAAGATATTTCCGGAGCATACAAGGATCTCACTTCACAACAGCGAGTACGTGTTGGGATTGAATTGCCAATTGTGGATTGGGGTCTGGGGAAAGGCGCATATAAAATGGCCCAATCCCAGGAAGAGGTGATCCGTACCCAGGTACGGCAGGCACAGATCGATTTTGAACAAAATATATTCCTGAATGTAAACATGTTCAACATACAGGATGATCAGTTATTAATTGCAGCCAAAGCCGATACCATTGCCCAGAAACGCTACGACGTTACCAAACAACGATTCCTTATCGGAAAAATTGATGTTCTGGATCTGAATATTGCCGATTCAGAAAAAGACGTGGCTAAACGTGGCCATATCGCAGCCCTTAGGAACTACTGGACGGCTTATTATAATGTTCGAAGACTAACCTTATTTGATTTTGAAAGAAATCAAAGCCTGGAAGCTGATTTTGAAAAACTTGTTGAATAACAGGAAAATTTAGTAATTGTATTGTTTTAATTATGATGATTTTTAATTAATTTAGCTTCGGTTAAATAATAAATTCATAAATCACTTAAAAACCATACAATATGAAAATTACTGTAATAGGAGCGGGAAATGTCGGAGCAACCTGCGCGAATGTTATTGCTCACAACGGCCTGGCAAAACAGGTAGTATTACTTGATATTGTCGAAGGTATGGCTGAGGGAAAGAGTCTGGATATGTGGCAATCATCTCCGGTTAATATGTTTGACACACGGATTATCGGGGTTACCAATGACTATGAAGCCACCAAAGGTTCAGGTGTGATCGTTATCACTTCGGGAATACCAAGAAAACCCGGAATGTCACGAGATGACCTAATTGGAACAAACGCGAGAATTATTAAAGAAGTTACGGGAAAGGCGATTGAACAATCTCCTGATGCCATTATCCTGATGGTTGCGAATCCCCTTGATGTAATGTGCTATTGTGCATACCTTACCGCCAAAATAGATTCAAGTAAAGTTTTTGGCATGGCAGGAATTCTTGATACTGCACGATTCAGAACTTTTCTTGCCGATGCACTGGATACATCACCCAGGGATATTCAAACCTTGTTGCTGGGAGGACATGGTGACACAATGGTTCCATTACCAAGGTATACCAGCGTGAGTGGAATTCCTGTTACTGAATTGCTGGATAAAGAAACCATAGATAAAATTGTCGACAGGACCAGGATGGGTGGTGGAGAAATCGTTAAATTGATGGGTACATCTGCCTGGTATGCTCCCGGAGCAGCAGTGGAACAAATGGTTGAATCAATAGTATTTGACCAAAAAAGGATATTACCTGTTTGTACTTACCTGAATGGTGAATATGGCATCAAAGACATTTACCTGGGCGTTCCGGTAAAATTAGGCAAAAATGGTATTGAAGAGATCATTGAGGTTGATCTGAATGAGGATGAAAAGGCCTTGCTTAATAAATCATCCGAAGCTGTTAAATCGGTTATGAAAGTGCTGGATGATATGAATTTGTTTTAGCAACATAATACCGAACAGCTTCGCTTTTGGGATTAATTTTTACTCACTACGTTTGTGGTGAGATCACTTCGTTAAGTTACTCACTACGTTTGTGAGATCAGTTATTCTCCGCCAACAGGCAGATAGTGAGAACGGTTACTATTTTCGTTCGTGAGATTGCTTTGCTTAGTTCGTTGAGTTCCCTTCGGTTATGAGATCGCCCCGCTTTTTAGCGGGGCTAAGTTCGAATTAACATTTTTATATCACGTTCGCTTATGAAAGTGTAGTCTCATTAATTTTAGGCACTTTAGGCACTTTAAACTTTAGGCGCTTTAGGCACTTCTTCATTTAGTCACTTTAAACTTTAGGCGCTTTAGGCGCTTCTAATTTTAGGCACTTTAGGCACTTCTAATTTTAGGCACTTTAAACTTTAGACACTTTAGGCACTTCTAATTTTAGGCATTTTTTTTTTTAGGCACTTTAAACTTTAGGCACTTTAGGCACTTTAGGCACTTCTTCATTTAGGCATATCTAATTTGATACACCCCTTTCATTTTGATGCTCCTCATTTTTAAGAATAAACGTTAATAACCCAAAATAAATTTAATACCTTTGCGCTACATTTTGGAAGAAAAAACCTAAATTAAATCGATTAAAACTATATACCAATGCAAAACAGGGGAGCCATTCTGGCATTTGCCATTACTTTAGCTTTAGTTTGTATGTATCAGTTATCATTCACGGTTGCTACTTATAAGGTTAAAAGCGATGCGGCGCATTATGCACAAGGCGATCTGAGAAAAGAATCTGATTACCTGGATTCCATAGCAAGTTTGAGAAAGAGCGAATGGAATTTTCTGGGAAATACCTTCAGAAAATGCCAGGAAAAGGAACTCAATCTTGGATTGGACTTGAAAGGGGGCATGAACGTGATACTTGAGATCTCAGTAGTAGATATCATTCAGGCCTTATCTAATTATAGCGCCGATACAACCTTTCGAAAGGCGCTTGCACTGGCAAAAAAATATCAAAGGGATAGTCAGGAAGACTTTATTGCATTATTTGGACAGGCATTTGAAGAAATTGCTCCTAATGCCCGGTTAGCAGCAATATTTGGAACCCTGGAACTAAAAGACAGGATTGATTTTAACTCAACCAATCGTGAAGTTCTGGCTGTAATACGGAATGAAGCCCAGGGCGCAGTGGATAATGCATTTAATATTTTACGAAGCAGAATTGACCGGTTTGGAGTCACCCAGCCAAATATATCCAAACTGGAAACCCAAGGCAGGATACTGGTTGAGCTTCCGGGAATAAGAGATCCGCAAAGAGTTCGGGATCTCTTACAGGGTACGGCAAATCTTGAATTCTGGGAGACTTATGAAAACTCAGAAGTTTTTCAATATTTGATTGCTGCCAACAACCGGATCAGGGAGATGGAAAGCACAACGAAGACCGGTGAAGAAATAACTGAAGAACCACAGGATATTACACAGGAAGAAAGTGAATTGCCGGCTGAAGTTGCCGAAACCGATACCGCTCAGAGAGAAACCACGTTGCTTGAAATGCTGGAAGCCGATACAACCCAGACGGAAGAGCAACCGGAAACTATCGATCAATTTAATTTGCAAAATCCGTTGTTTGCAGTGTTGTACCCGAATACTACCCGGGACGGACAACCTGTATCCGGAAGCATGATAGGATATTCACATTTTCGCGATACAGCAAAGGTGAACACCTATCTGAATATGCCCCAAATACGGTCCCTGTTTCCCAGAGACATTAAGTTTTACTGGAGTGGTAAAGCCTATAAATATGATGAGACTGCAACACTTTTTGAATTACATGCCATAAAGATCACCACCAGGGATGAACAAGCTCCTTTAGACGGGGATGTGATTACAACTGCCCGGATGGCGTTTGATCAGACAAGTGCCAGTGCAGAGGTTAATATGAACATGAACGGTGAGGGTGCAAAAATCTGGGCCCGTTTAACAAGGGAAAATATCGGTCGAAGTATTGCAGTTGTCTTGGATGAATATGTATATTCTTCACCCACGGTTCAGACTGAAATAAAAAACGGAAGCTCCGTGATTACGGGGGATTTTACAATAGAGGAAGCTGAGGAGGATCTGGCAAATAAACTGAAATCCGGAAAACTCCCTGCGCCTGCCAGAATTATACAGGAAGCTATTGTCGGTCCCTCTCTTGGAAAGGAAGCAATACAATTGGGTTTGAATTCATTTTTAATTGCATTTGTCGTCGTGTTGTTGTATATGGTCTTTTATTACAGCCACAGGGCAGGATTTGTTGCCGATATTGCCCTGATTGTTAATATGTTTTTCCTGATAGGAGTACTGGCATCCTTAAATGCAGTCCTTACCCTGCCGGGTATTGCCGGAATAATCCTTACCATTGGTATTTCAGTTGATGCTAACGTGCTGATCTACGAACGGATCAGGGAGGAATTAAAAGCTGGTAAAGGAATTAAACTGGCTATTGCCGATGGTTATAAAAATGCCTACTCGGCAATCATCGACGCTAACGTAACTACCTTATTAACAGCTATCATTTTATATATACTTGGCACCGGTCCGATCAAGGGTTTTGCCACAACTCTCGTAATTGGTATTCTGACTTCATTGTTTTCGGCAATATTCATTACCAGGCTTATTTTTACCGGGTTTTTAAACAGGAATGCCAAACTAAGTTTTTCTACTAAAATAACCGAAAATGCATTCAGGGATCTAAACATCGACTTCATTGCAAAGAGAAAAGTTTTTTATGTTGTTTCGGGAGTAATAGTCCTGATCGGAATCTTTTCTCTGTTGACCAGGGGATTAAATCAGGGTGTTGATTTTACCGGTGGGCGAAATTACGTTGTACGGTTTGAACAACCGGTTAATACGGTAGATATTCAGAATTCGTTAGCGAATGTATTAGGAGAAACACCGGAAGTTAAAACCCATGGTTCGTCCAATGAAATTAGGATTTCAACCAAATTCTGGGTTGATAGCTCGGGAACCGACGTTGATAATATCATCGAAGCAAAGATATTTGACGGGTTAAAGTCTTATTTCAGTGACGATTATACTTTTGATGATTTTATCAGTCAGGATCCAAATAGAATATACGGAAGACTAAGTTCAGAAAAGGTTGGGCCTACGATTGCTGATGATATAAAGATTCAATCTATTTGGGCTATCGCATTTTCACTGGTTGTCATTTTCCTTTATATCTTCATTCGGTTCAGAAACTGGCAGTTTGGTTTGGGTGCCCTTGCAGCATTGGTTCATGATACATTGATAGTACTGGGCATTTTCTCGTTAACCTACAGCATAATGCCGTTCTCGATTGAAATCGACCAGGCTTTTATTGCTGCAATATTGATGGTGGTTGGTTATTCCATTAACGATACCGTTGTTATATATGACCGGATCAGAGAGTATGTAGGATTATATAAAAAAAGGGAGAGAACAGAGATTATGAACTCTGCCTTAAACAGTGTACTAAGTCGTACTTTCAGTACTTCACTAAGTACTTTTGTGGTGTTATTGGCTGTCTTTGTTTTCGGTGGTGAAGTTATCCGTGGCTTTATCTTTGCTTTACTGATCGGAATTGTTGTAGGTACATATTCTTCTATTTTTATTGCAGCGCCCATTGTATATGATACGGTAAGAAAAGCCGAAACAACCAGGGTGCTTAAAGGAAAAAGAGTAACATAGGGTTGAAATAGACCATTGTGAGCCCGGTCCGAATCTTTATTTATGCCGGGTTTTTTTATTTGCATCAATTTTAGTAAATTCGTATGATTTAACGGAGATTGATTTTTTATAAATAATCAGTTTATTGGAATGTGAAAGAAAGACAGAATGTGATAAAAAGTTATATGTTATATGTTTAATAAAAATGCCGCTTGGTTTACTCAATGGTTATATTTTACTTAATAAAAGTTAAATCAAATACCAGGACTGATGGTAATATGTTTCATGAAGAAATAGTGTTTTATAACGTTTAACGTATAACTAATAACGTATAACCCTATAACCTAAAAAATTTATTGTGATGCAAATAAAACTCCTGTAAACTGAATAGTTACGACTGATTAATAAAATGACCGTTTAAAAATGAAAAAAATGAACAAAATTAAACCGGGAATGATTAGGAGGTGGTTTGGGGGCATTTATCGGGGATGCTCACCGCCGTGCCTCCGGAATTTGTAATGATTACGAATTATTGGAAGGAGTTTTATGACGATTAATTATACCTGGAAAAAAATTTATGCATCGCCTGGTAAATAAATACCTGAACTTTAAAAACGCTTTTTTTTTCTTGTCTTTGTTACTTCTGATTCTTTTACCGCTGTTGAGTCTTGACGCGGGAATTTCAGGCGATGAAGAACTGCATTACTCCCAATCAGAAAAAGTAATCAACTACCTGGAATCGTTGGGAAAAGATAAATCTGCCAA
>JABUBN010000503.1_pt1 | contig 11394 bp, 10 predicted proteins | sample 7240341 | NCBI WGS metagenome assembly JABUBN01 (sample SAMN07256345, study PRJNA390944) | subsurface metagenome | isolation source: Methane hydrate marine sediment | place: Pacific Ocean: Eastern North Pacific, ODP site | reverse complement strand
TTTGTGAAATCCCTCCATTTCCCGGAATGCAATAAATCTTAGAAACTTTCTTACTCTGTGCCAGTTTCCAAGTCAGAGTATGTTCCCTTCCACCAGAACCAATAACCAAAACCTTCATATCCTACTTTCCTTTTCTTTAAAAATTCCTATTTTATTTCTTCACCTTGACCCTCAACCGAAGCGCCAAGGGCATCGTCAATTTAATCTCCGCCTGTCTACTTTTTTTTCATCAATAGCAAAGTTCTCTTTAGTGTGAATCCTTTAGGTAGTTCAAACGGAAAAGCAATCCCACCCTTGGACAAGAGCGGTGGAGACTGTTTTTTCGAATACTTTGTTACCTTCAGAAGAATCCATGCTGGTGTTTTAGCTCTACCTTTGTCGGATTTCAAGTTTATCACAAAAGACTCGGTTGCTTTGGGTGCGAGTCAACGCTTTTATCAGGTAACTCTTAAAACGACTTTCTTATTTTGTGCAGATGCTTTTTCACCAATCTCAGCGCCACATTCACGGCAGAAAACTCTTTCTTTCTCATTTGTAAATTCTGATTTCTTTACTTGGAATTGCCCATTTGTAAACTTTAAACAATCGTATCGATTAGGTTGGGTTATAAACTCATCAGAACCACAATTGGGACATACAAAATTACTCATACCAACCTCCTGTCTTATTAAACCTTCTTATTGCAATGTCTTCGCTAATATTTCTATAATATAAATTATTTTCCTTTGTAATCAAATTAATAAAAGACATTGACAAAAAGTTGATAAACGCTATGAACTCATCCCTATTTAAATACTTAATATCCATCTCTTCGCATTTTATTTGATATCTCCCGTAAATTTCCTCGACATTTCTTTTTTTACTATCAACACTCTTTATAATTATGGGTAGATTTCTGACTTTATCTCTAACATCCACAAATCTGTTTTCCAATCTCTGCAAATCTTCTTCTTTTAATAAACCCTTCATTTGAAAAATATACTCTAAATCAATAGGCGATAGAGGATATTCTTGATTTAAATCTAATATCTTACATAATATCTTCGTTCGTATTAAAACAGAATTCTCTATATCTGCGTCTTTTATTACAGATGGTTCAAAATCATTACAAATTACGGTGATATAATCTGCATTGTGTTTCTCTTTATGTTGCTTTAACCGTGTGAAGTATATTCTGCCGATACTACCTCTTGTTGTAGTTTTGGCTTCAATGATTACTCGATAAGGAATACTTACAAGAACGTCAGTATTACCTGCTCCACCGATATGCTCGCATTCAAACCCTAAAAACTTAAAATAAGATGTTATTGCTTCTTCAAAAAAAGATGACTTATCACTTTTTATCGAGCTTGAAATAAGGTTAGATTTGATTTTTTCGACTTCAGATAGTTCGATGAGTTCAGGCTTTCTCTTTTCTTCACGAAATTCCTCTTTGGTGATTTCCTTTTCTAAATAAACAATTTTTGAGAATATTAAATCAAATCTATTTTTAAAATCTGATATATCTATCTTTTTCTTCCCACTGACCTTTAGATACCATACATTTTCTATATTATAGATGTTTATTAGCCATCTACCAGTGGAAATCTTCAAACCATCAATAATAGAAAGGATTAAATCTTTGTTTAACATGAAATTTACATCTTCTTCCCCACACACAAAGATTACCGTAAAGTCAAACTTTTTTAATTTCTCTATCGCGTCTTTTTCTAAACCAAAGAAATATCTCTCCTTTCCTGTCTTTTCTCTTTTAGAATAGCGCAAATATACAAATCCATCCTTTGATAATTTATAAACTGTTTGGCCATAATATCTCTCTAACGCTCGGTATTCTGTTTTTAATTCCTTCAAAATATTTGAGTAGTGATTTGTCATGTTATTCAATCTCCATCTTTGTCCGTTTTGCATTGTACACTTTTGGGCTGGCTACTATATCTTTGTAAAGAAAGTCGTGTATTGTCCTTTAATTGTTTGCAACTGATAATATATTTGATTCGCTCGTATCAAATTCATTTAGAATACTTTTACGATATTTCCAATCAAAAATCCTCTTATTATCAATTTTCTCAAATCTATGGAAGCCATTACTTATTCCTTTTACAAATCTATGTCGTCCCTCACCTAAATGTAAAATAAAATAATCTTCATCCAATAGAATTTGTGGAAATTTTGAAGTATCATCAAGCTTTGTTGCATCAAAGGGGTTACCAAAGCCATGCTTCTTACAAACTATTTTTACCAGCGTATTGTCAAAGACAAAGTCTCTTCTTTTTTTACAGAGATTAAAAATATCAGTAATCACATCTTGTTTGGTTCCCATTTTTGTCATACTCCTTCATCTTTATTGCTATTGGTATTTTTAAATCCTTCCCACAAGCGACCAATTGCATATAACTTCTTATATCCGCAGCACTGCGGATAATTATCTATCTCTCTAACCTTTGACTAATTTTTGGTAGGCTTGTTGGTATTTTTCTCTTGTCTTTGTAACGATTTCCTCAGGTAATTGGGGAGCAGGAGGTTTCTTGTCCCAGTTGAGGGATTCGAGATAGTCGCGGACAAATTGTTTGTCGAAGCTCAATTGGGGTTTTCCTGGTTGGTAACTTTCCTTATCCCAGAACCTGGAAGAATCGGGAGTTAAGATTTCATCGATAAGAATAATCTTGTCATTGAGAATGCCGAACTCAAATTTGGTATCAGCAATAATAATCCCTTTAGAGAGGGCATAATCGCTTGCCTTTTTATAAGCGGTAAGGCTCTTCTCCTTGAGAAATAGGGAGACCTCCGCTCCCTCGTTATCAATAAGTTGCTTTTCAGTTATGTTTATGTCGTGGTTACCCGTCTGGGCTTTGGTGGCTGGGGTGAAGATAGGCTGGGGAAGTCTATCCGATTCCTTTAAACCTTGGGGCAAGTCAACACCACAAACCTTACCTTCCCTCTGATAATCTTTCCAGGAGGAACCTGCAAGATATCCCCTTATCACACTCTCTATGTTTACTCGCCTCGCTTTTCTTACCAGCATAGAACGATCTCTTAAAATCTCCTTATAAGGAGAGAACTGGGAAGGGAAGTCTTCAACATCTCCAGTAATCAGGTGGTTGGGAACAATATCCTTTAAGTAATTGAACCAGAAAAGAGAAATCTGAGTGAGAATTCTACCTTTATCGGGTATGGGAGTGGGAAGAACAACATCGAAGGCAGAAATCCTGTCTGTAGCTACAATTAGAAGTTTATCGCCAAGATCGTAGATATCGCGCACTTTCCCTCTAAAGAAGAGAGGTATTCCTTCCAAGTTAGTTTCTATAATTGCCTGTAAATTTTCCATGAAATCTCCCCAGCTGTAACGATTTGAGGTGGTAATATGACATTAAAGCAAAATATTCAAATACGCCCATAAAGGGCTACACTACGATAATGATTTTAGTAGTGTAGGGCTTTATGCCCGTAAGAATTACGCCCATAAAGGGCTACACTACTACTCCAAAAAGAAATATAGTTCGTGAGGAGCATTAGAAATTTCAGCGAGAAAACAAGGTTCACGCCTTCACTTTCCCATGCCGACGCGCTGGGCTTTTTGAAATATCTTGCCTTCTAACTTTATCTCGGGGGCAATGATTATTTCAGTGAGATGCATCTCCTTAATGTTTTTTGCTCCCACGTTACCCATACCCGTTCGGAGTGCTCCCACCAGATTCTGCGTCCCGTCATCCAGCTTGGCTGGTCCATAGAGAATCTCTTCTAAGGTTCCGGTGGTGCCCACATGAATTCTGGTTCCCCGAGGGAGGTTTCGGTGGGGAGTAGCCATTCCCCAGTGGTATCCCCTTCCAGGGGCCTCTTTTGCCCGGGCAAATGCTGAGCCAACCATCACTGCATCTGCCCCACAGGCAAAGGCTTTACATATATCGCCGCCTGTAGTCATACCACCATCAGTGATAATGGAGACATATCTTCCGGTCTTCTTATAATAGTAATCGCGCGCCGAAGCACAATCTATAGTAGCAGTCACCTGGGGAACGCCTATTCCCAATACTCCTCTTGTCGTGCAGGCAGCACCAGGACCAATTCCCACCAGAAGCGCGACACATCCTGTCTGCATAAGTTCTAAAGCAGCACCGTAACTCACGCAGTTCCCTACAATCACGGGAATGTTCATCTGGGAACAGAACTTCTTGAAATCGAGAACCTCATATTCTGTGGAGATATGCTTAACCGTGGTGACTGTTGACTGAACCACAAAGATATCGCATCCTGCATCTTGAGCTAATTTGCCATACCGGGAAGCATTCTGGGGAATGGAGGAAGCAACAGTTAACACCCCGGCGTCTTTAATCTCTCTTATCCTTTTGGTGATAAGTTCTTCTTTTATAGGCTCTTTATAAATTTCCTGAACTAAGACTGTTGCTTGATCTGCGCTGGCGGTGGCAATTTTTTTCAGAATCTTCTCCGGGTCTTTATATCGAGTCTGTATTCCCTCTAAGTTCAATACTGCCAATCCTCCCAGCTTGCCCATAGCAATGGCAAACTTGGGACCGACTACGCCATCCATTGCTGAAGCAATGAAAGGTATCTCCAACTCTAAATCTGCAAGCTTCCAGGCAATATCTACTTCATTGGGATTTATGGTAACCAAGCCTGGAACTAAAGCCACCTCATCAAAACCATAGGCCCTGCGAGCTTCCCGATCTCGACCTATAAAGAAAGGCATATTACACCTCCAATATAAATTATGAATTATGATATAATATCTTTGGAGTGTAAAGCGAGAGCTTTACAAGTCCCGACAAGTCGGGACACTCCAGTTCGTTTGGTTATCCTGTACTACCAAATCCTCCTTCATTACGTGTTGTATCATCAAGTCGTTCGCACTCTTCCCATTCTATAAGCTCTACTTTTTTGAGCACAGCCTGGGCAATGCGCTCCCCTTTTTTAATCTCTATAGTCTCTTTAGGACTGGTATTAAAGATAATCACCTTTACCTCACCCCGATAGGTAGAATCGACTGTTCCGGGAGTATTCAAAATAGTGAGTCCCTTATTTATCGCTAATCCACTACGGGGTCTGATTTGCAACTCATATCCTAAAGGAACAGCTACTCTTATTCCCGTAGGAATTAATGTTCTCTCCTGCGGCTTTAACGAAATCTCCTCCCCGGCATTGAACAGGTCAACCCCGGCATCACCTTGGTGTCGATACTGGGGCAGAGGAATATCTTTCCTTAATCTCATCACCTTTACTTTCAATCCTTAATCCTCCCAAGGAATAGTTCCCTTTATGCCGGTCGCTCAATTCTCCCAGTTTGGACTTATTCCAGTTGGAAACCCTACTGAAGTATCCCACAATACGGGTTATTCCGTATACCTCAGTGGAGCCACAATGGGGACACTTCTCTTTTAATCCCCTGGTCAACCGATCGCACTTGTTGCAAATTGTAAATTCTGGCGAGATTGTGAGTTGTGCCGCCTTGGTAGCTTCCCAAGTTTTCTTTACCAGATTCATTATCGAAGCAGGAGATGGCTTCTCCTCACCAATAAAGGCGTGAAGAATTGCCCCACTCTCAATTAAGGTATGAAATTTACTCTGCTTAACAATCCTGTCCACCAGGTTTATGGGAGCACTGGCAGAGAAATGTATGCTGTTAGTATAGTAGAATTCTTCTTTCTCAATGTCTCCTTTAACCACTTCTTTTGACTGTGGATACTCCCTTAGGTCCACTTTAGCCAGCCTGCGGGCAGCAGATTCAGCAGGGCTCTCTTCCAGGGCAACTCTTAAGCCATACTTCTTCTCATACTCCTTTGTTTTCAGATACATAAAGGACATTATCTTCAATCCTAACCTGTAAATCTCTTCTTCTTCATGCAACTCTTTTCCGGTCAGATACTGTACGCATTCGTTCAGTCCAATAATTCCAATGATGTAAGTAGCTTTTTCTAAGTCGACGTAGGGTCTGCCATCTCGAGCAATCCTTCCTAATTCCCACAAAGGCAACCCTTCCTCTTTCATCAACTCTCCGATAAATTTCTTCTTCTGAAGATGTGCTTCCATTGCTAAATCCATTGCTTTCTCTATTTCCGGGAACAACTTTTCTATTCCGCCTCTCCCTGCCCGATAGGCTGCCTGAGGAAGGTTAATGGTCACATTCTGAAATCCACAAAATCTCATCGACTCGGGATGCTTGATAACATAATCATCAGTGATTGTAGTGCGTAACCTGCAGCATGCAGAAAGAGTGATGTCATCCCGGTCAAAGACAAAATAAGGAACACCATTCTCGCTGGCAATGAGACAGGCGTACTCTAATAGTGCGTATTGTTTAGGGTCGGAAAAGGTATCCACATTTATGTGCAGGTCCATCTTGGGGAAGGCAAAGATATGGCCGAAACTATCCCCTTCTCGCCAGACATCCATCAATGCCTTTGCAAATATCTGCGCTTCCTCCTCATACTCTCCGTAAGTTTTTCCAGTATATCCTCCTCCCGGTCCAATGGCGGGAACGTTCTTAAAGTAACTGGGAATTCCTGTGTGCACATTTGCGTCCAGAAATAAAACCTGGCCGCCGCGGGAGAATGCCGATTGGGATAAGGAGAAGATTAGATATTGGGCTTCCTGTTTGATGTCTCTCGCGCTCATTCCCACCAGATAAGGGGCATAGAATACGTTTATGTAACCCACGCCCAGAGCCCCGGCATAATAAGCCTGCATAGAGGCAAGAAAGGTGTTTAAATGTCCCGTGAGAGTCCGGGCATGTTTTGCTGGTGAGGAGATGATATCCAGTTTCTCCATGTGCAGCCCGTACTTCTTAATATATTCGAGAGAATGGCTACTGCAATTATGCGTTAAAATTCCACTACATAAAAATGTTCCACTTTCTGTAGTTACATCATACACATATTCGTCTTTTATTTTCACCTCCACCACATTCGTTACTTTACTTGCTCCTTGAAAAGACCTCAGGGATTTTCTGGCCGGTTTAAAGTCTATGCTTTGCAGTTTAATTGAAAAGGGGCTAAGTAAGTCATATACTTCCTGGGTTACTCCAAAGGAAACTCCGTATAGAGGGTAGTTCTGTTTTATTACTCGGCCTCTATAAACTCGCTCTGAACCCATTCCTTCAACATTTCTCAAGAGAGAATCAAAACCTAAAACACTGGCAAGATGTTTTATCTGTGTCACCAGTGTCTTGGATGAGACCCGGATATTAATTCTGGTGTTCGCCTGTTCTTTCCCGTTTCCTGTAATAGACCCATCTCCATCGATTATTCCTGCCAGCATTCCTTTGAGAAATCTTTTACTATAGCGGAGATAATGCTGGGGTAAACACTTAAGTCGAGATAGATGCTGAATGCCAAATATCTCTCTAAGAAAATCAGCAAATAACTTATTGTAAATCCTTATTGCATCACAACCATTATCTGTTTTCTCTTCTCCAAATTCGATTTTCAATTTATTCAAGATGGCTTTTGCTTTATTAACTTCTTCTTCCCCACAAGTAATTGTAGTCTCACATCCCAAATAATCCTTTCCCAGATATTCACCGTTCTTATACCTGGTAATTGTAGTAAAATTCCCTTCGGCAATGAATAATCCTATCAACCACCCCGTCTCCTCGTCTAAAGGAAATATTGCAGGAATTCTGTTCTTGCTACCGTTGATATAGATATAACTTTCACTGTAATTACAATTATTTGCCTCTTTTATTTTTATATCCCTTGCCATGCTGTTTTTATCTTGATATGCTCTACTTAGAAAGATTGTATCCGCCTGTCCCGTTTTCTTAAACTCAGCCACTAAATCTATCTGGTCTGAATTGCTCAGAATGTTACTGGGATAGCAGGTTATCAATTTCGTCTTTCCCGGAACAATTTCTCCTGCCACTATCTGGTTTAAGTCCTCATCGATCATAGGATGGTCTTCAGTCACCACAATGCCATTCCCGTCTTCCGTCTTGATAAACAACATTCTCTTCTTCGCTCTATGACGGACAACTCTCAATAATCTTGTCCATTGATTATTATAGTCCCTGATATAAAAATCCTTAAGGGGTTTGATTTCAAAGCCATTCTCTTCATAACCAAACGGGCTTCTATTAAATAGGGCTCCTAAACTCAGGCATTCATCTTTCCCATACTTTCCTTCCTTTATATAGACTATCTCATCTTTTGCAAACGAATAAACCCTAATAGGATAACCGAGATCGTGAATGTGGATTTTACCTTCCAGATGAGCAGTAGCTAAATTCCGGGAAAAAATGTTGTTGAGGGCATACTGTTTCAATGTAGTTTCAGCAATAACCAAATTTACTGCTTCCGGATTATGGGAAGCTATGTTACTGTTCTCCAGACTTTTGGAAAAGATTAATTCTTGCAGATCATAAGTGGGGATTCCTAAACTTGTCTGTTCCTTAATCTTTTTTCCATAACCTAATTCCAGTAACTCGCTATCAACTAACTCGCGAATAAAACCAGTAACCACCTGCTTCAGACCAGAAGCAACTATCTTCTTCTCCACATTGTGGGCAACCCGATCGGCAACCTTTAAGGGAATGTTTGCTTCTTTGACCAAAGCTTGACTTATTTTATCCCTACTCCAGGGAGTCAATTCTGCTTCGGTTTCGGTAGCTACCAGGAGAGCGAAGTCGGTGATATCGGTTTTCTTCCTCTTATTTTTTGATACCTTAAGCTTCTGGGCCATTTTCTGCCTGGCAATTCGATGAAGGTTGTAAGCCTTTGCAGTTAGTAAGTGTTTGCTTTCCATAAGCACAGTCTCAATAGCATCACCGATTGCCTTCATACTCAGCGTTTCACCCTGCAGATAGTTCTTCTCCAAGTACTCTTCCACATCATCGGCTATTTTGCGAGTCATCCGCCAGGTCTCTCCACCGCCTTGCCTGGCTGCCCTAAATACAGCCTCAACGATTTTGCCCTTATTAAAGGGCACAATTCGGCCATCTTTTTTCCTGACTGAAGTAAAGAACCTCTTTTGAATCTTAATCATTCCTCGCCTCCAAAATATAGTTACAATTCCCCTCACCCTAACCCTCTCCCTTAAAGGGGAGAGGAGACTCCTCAGCCTCTTTGTAGGGGACGGACGCAGTTTATGCCGACCTTTCGGCATGCCGTCCCTACAATGCAGAGCTTCGTCCCGATTCATCGGGACAGCTACAATATTTGAAAGGATTTTAGCAGTTTAAAAAACCCACACTACGATTTGGGAAGAAAAATTTCCCCAAATTCGTCAGACCTCGGTATTCTCTTCTCCCAGCGGGCAATTTCCATGCCCTCTTTCTCCAGAATGATTGTGGGCACTTCCAGAGCATCCAAAAGAGAACCCTCGGTCAATCCATCCACTGTATCCAGGTCGTAAAAGGTGAGTTCAATCCTTTCGGTCAATTCCCATTTGTCCAGAAAGAATTGAAATTTCCTGAGCGAAGCTTTGCAAAGATTGCAGTCTTTCTTTCCAAAAATTTTGACCTTCATCCCCTTCCTTCCTCCTAATCAGAACAGAGCTTTAGCTCTTCTATCCAGTGCTTTGTCTGGTAACTCCTTTATGTTTATTTTTCCGCTTCAATTTTTTTAATTCTTTTAAGAACGTATCTATATCATTAAACTGCCTGTACACAGAAGCAAATCTCACGTAAGCTACCTCATCCAATTTGCGTAGCTTCTTCAACACTGTCTCTCCGATTACTTTAGAAGGAACCTCCATTATATAGTCTTGCAATTCCTCCTCAATCTCGCTAACAATTTTCTCCACAATATCGAGTGAAATTGGCCTTTTCTGACAGGCGCGCAGAATGCCTTCTTGCAACTTATTGCGGTCGAAAACCTCCAGTCTTTTGTCCTTCTTAATCACCATAAGAGGCATACTTTCAATCCTCTCAAAGGTAGTAAACCTCTTCTTACAGGCAAGACATTCCCTGCGTCTCCTGACCACGGAACTTCCTTCTACCGGTCTGGAATCAATTACTCTTCCTTCGGAATTGCTACAAAATGGACACTTCAAGATAACCCCCTCGGGGTTACTTCCATAGGGGCTTCGCCCCTCTGGCGTTCCAGAATGCTCCTATTCGTCGCATTTTTCCGCTGTCACCCCTTGGGGGAAACCAGATTGTTTCCCCCAAACCCCCTAATCCGCATCCCGATTGTTATCGGGATGCTTCAATATAACCACCCCAACATACAATATAAAGTAGCCCGTTTATGGTAGCATACTACATATAGTGCTGTCAAGAAAAATTTGAAATAATTATTCTTTGGTTTAGGAGAGAAAATTTGTGGAGGTATTCTATTTTTTTCTGGTGGACAATAACTTTCTTGTCTTGTTAATCAAATCTTCTGTACTAAATGGCTTAGTAACGTAATCGAAGGCTCCTTGAAGGAATCCTTTTAATCTACTTCCATAATCGTCCTTGGCAGTTAACATAATAATGGGAATCCCGAAAGAACTCTTGTCTTCTCGCAACCTCCTGCAGACTTCATAACCATCTCTTTTGGGAAGGAAAATATCCAATATAATAATATCAGGATTTTCTCTGTGCGTTTTATCTTCAGCTTCTATACCGTCAATAGCGGTTATGACTTCATATCCTTCAGATTCTAAACTCTCTTTCAAAAGCTGTAATGTATCTGGTTCATCCTCTACTATAAGAACTTTTTCTGGCATAATTGTCTCCCATCTTGTTTTCTACCCCACAAAGGGCAGAAGAATGACAAGTCTCCTGCTCTCATCTTCAAAGCGAACCTTTCCGCCCTGGGCTTCCACAATACTTTTAACCATAAATAGCCCTAAACCTGCGCCTTCTTTATTTCTCGTCTTTCCCTGACCTATTCCTCCTACAGTATCGGGAAAAAGTATCTCTACAAACTTATTCTGACCAACAACTTTCGGTTCACCGTTAACTGAAAAAATAACTTTCCCGCCTGGGGAAGTTTCACTAAGGGAGTTCTTTATGAGTCTGGTGAAAACTTCCCTGAGAGTTTTCTCGTCGCCTCGAATAATTAGTTGACTAGCGGGCAATTCTGCGCATAGAGAAATCCCTTTATCTTCGGCTTCTCTCTTTAAGGATTGAACAACCCTATCAATAATATCAAGGAGAGCTATAGGTTCTTTCTTGAGCCCTAAGCGTCCCGACTTCACCGGAGAAAGTTCAGACAGTTCTTCCACTAATCGAATGAGTCGTTCCACCTGTCTGTGGACAATCTCTAAATACCTCTTCTGCTGTTGGTTGATATTTCCTGTTTTTCCGCCCAGTATTTTAGAGACATATTCCTTAATGGGTGTTAGAGGAGAACGCAGCTTATGTAGGGCTAAAGTAAGGAACTCTTCCTTTACTCGGTCCCTTGTTTTTAACTCCTTAATTTTTTGTTTCAGTTTTCTCTCAGCTTCTTTATATTTTGC
>JABUBN010000502.1_pt1 | contig 11396 bp, 9 predicted proteins | sample 7240341 | NCBI WGS metagenome assembly JABUBN01 (sample SAMN07256345, study PRJNA390944) | subsurface metagenome | isolation source: Methane hydrate marine sediment | place: Pacific Ocean: Eastern North Pacific, ODP site | reverse complement strand
TTTAAGCTCCTTGGCTTCTTCATCATTTTTCGGGAACACTTCAACTAAATCTTTTACCTCGAGACCTACATCTGTGGTAATAATTTTGGGCATATTCAGAAAAGAATTCACTGATTTAACAAAAGGAGCTTCTTCTAATTTTTCGGTTATGCTTTTTATCCTCTCAAGATTTTCTAATGTAAACAGGTCAAGATATTCAAGGGAAATCATTGATACATTCATCTGAGAACCACCAAACTTATCCATGACCTCACCATAAAATTTAATATCCGGGTCGTCTTCAGAAATATATTTAGTGATATCATCTTCAATTTTAAGATTTTTTGCCTGCATTGCGGCGAAAACAGTAATAATAATTATTAAAATAAATATGGGCCAGGCATATTTGGTAATAAAGTTGGCGAGTTTTTGCATCATCTACTTCTTGCTCCTCTCGAAATTATTAATCGGTTTTAATTATAACTGACTGGTCAGTCGAATGTCAAGAAAAATAAAGATATAAATAGAAAAAGTTTTTAGTTTTCCGTTTTTAGATAAGAAAAATAGTTGTCAGATGTCACTGTATAGCGAAAAACCATTCTGGCGGGTTCGATGAATCGAACCCCTACTTCTGGCTCCTGACTTCTGAATTCCATTTTTCTCCATGCAATACGATATACGCAATACGAGTAAAGCTTGACAAAAAGAGTGATTAAAACCTATAATATTGGTAATACAATATAATAAAAGAAAAAAATAAAAAGGGAAAGTAGGTAGACGGCCAATTTTAGAAAGCTGATGGTTGGTGAAAATCAGTATTGGTTTTATCGAATTCCACCCTTTTTAATATTTCCGGTGAAATCAGAATATCTGGAGACACATCTCAAGATGTGTTAAACAATCAGCCAATGAAGGATAGGATATTTTCCTATTGAATCAGGGTGGCACCACGTGATTAAACTCTCGTCCCTAGTAGTAGATATTACTAAGCGATGAGAGTTTTTCTGTTTAATTGTCATTGCGAGCAAAGCGAAACAATCTCATAGGATAGAGTAAAACTTAAAATTTAAAAAGGGAATGAACACCTATGAAAGAATTTGAAATCCTCGAACATACTGCCGATATCGGGATAGCGGCCTATGGTAAAACCAAAAGAGAAGTTTTTATCAATGCTGCCAAAGGGATGTTTGAAATTATTGCCGGAAAAAACAAAAACCTTAAAGAAAACTTTTATGATAAAATAAAGCTGGAAGCTGATAATCTGGAAGGCTTACTCTTTGCCTGGCTTAATGAACTACTATATATCGGTGAAACCAGAATGGTAATTCTTAATAAATTTCAGATAAAGGAATTATCTGATTTTCAAATTAAAGCGGAAGTTGAGGGGATGAAAATCAACCCTCCTTCCGTTAAAATAGAAAAAGAGATAAAAGCTGCAACTTACCATCGTTTAGAAATTAAAAAAGATGGGGAAAGCGGGCTTTGGAGAGCCCAGGTAATATTTGATATTTGATTTATATTTTATAAATGATATCTCTGTAATCATCCATATAAAGGAGTGAAAGAAAATGAAACAATCATGGGAAGGACCTTTAAATAAAATAGATGATTATCGCTGGGAAATTCCCAAGACCTATAACTCTGGGATGAGAGTTCCCGGTCTGATTTATGCCTCTTCAAATTTATTAGAAAAAATACGCCAGGACCAGGCACTAGAACAAGTAGCAAACGTAGCCTTTTTACCTGGTATTGTAGGTCATTCGATAGCTATGCCTGATATCCACTGGGGGTACGGCTTCGCGATCGGCGGGGTAGCTGCCACCACTTTAGATGATGGAGTTATCTCACCCGGAGGGGTAGGTTTTGATTTAAACTGTGGAATCAGATTAGTAAGGACAAATTTGACTTTAAAAGAAGTGAAACCAAAAGTTGAACTCTTAGTTGACGAACTATTTAGAGTTGTTCCCTCCGGAGTAGGCTCAAAAGGAAAAATAAAAATAAGTTATAATGAAATAAGAGATGTTTTAAGAAGAGGTTCTAAGTGGGCTATAGAGAGGGGTTTTGGCTGGGAAGAAGACATCTTATTTACCGAAGAAGAAGGGTGTATGAAAGATGCTAATCCTGATTTGGTTAGTAAACATGCCATGGAAAGAGGGAAACCTCAATTAGGCACCCTCGGCTCAGGAAATCATTTTTTAGAGATTCAGGTAATCGATAAAGTTTATGACCTTGAAGTTGCCCGGGAACTGGGATTAGAAGAAGGCCAAATTACCGTAATGATTCATTGTGGTTCACGAGGGTTAGGACATCAGGTATGTACCGACTACTTGGTAACTATGCAGAAAGCGGTAAGCAGATATGGGATTCAACTTCCCGACCGGCAATTAGCCTGCGCACCTCTGTCTTCACCGGAAGGGAAAAACTATTATGCAGCTATGGCCTGTGCGGCGAATTATGCCTGGGCGAACCGCCAGTGTATAATGCACTGGACTCGTGAGGTTTTTGCCAAGGTTTTTCGAAGCACTCCGGAAGAATTAGGATTAAAGCTAATCTATGATGTGGCTCATAATATTGCTAAGATGGAAGAACATAGTTTGGAAGGGAAGAAAGTAAAATTATGTGTGCATAGAAAAGGGGCTACTCGAGCCTTCCCTCCATTTCATCCTGATGTACCGGAAAAATATAAGAAGATAGGACAGCCGGTATTAATTCCCGGAGATATGGGGAGATGTTCATACTGTCTGGTGGGTACCGAGAAAGCTATGGAAGAAACCTTTGGTTCAACCTGTCATGGAGCAGGAAGAGTAATGAGTAGAATGAAAGCCAAAAAACTGGCTCGAGGAAGAGACATTCAACAAGAGTTGAGGGAAAAGGGGATAATTGTAAAAGCAGAAAGCCGGGGGACTCTGGTTGAGGAGATGTCCGATGCCTATAAAGATGTAAGTGAAGTAGTCGAAGTAATGCATCAAACCGGTATATCCAGAAAAGTGGTGCGGATGCGACCATTGGGAGTAGTTAAGGGATAATTAGTCGTTAGTGAATAGTGAATAGTATATAGTAAAGAAGCCAGAATACAAAAGTCAGGCGTAGGGGCACGATGAATCGTGCCTACAGGAAAGAAAAAGCAAATTTACGATGGTATGGGTTCGATTCATCGTGCCCGGAAGGGAATAATTATTAACGGCGTGGATGAATCTGCCTTTTATACAAAAAACAATACATTATTCGAAAAAGTTTTGAATTTTGAATTATGGTTTTTCGCTTTTCGCTTTGCGTTTTTAGCTTTAATACTATACGCTATAATATACTTATTATCACTCATTACTCATTACTTGTATTTAAAAGAGGAGAAAGAAATGTTAGATATAAAACTTATACGCTCTAATCCGGAGAAAGTAAAAGAGGCATTAGAAAAAAGAAAAGAGAAAATTAATCTTGATGAGATATTAAAACTTGACCAAAAAAGAAGAGAATTGTTATTAGAAGCAGGTGCTTTAAAAGAAACAAGAAACACAGTGAGTGAAGAAATCGGAAAATTAAAGAGGGAAAAGAAAGACGCTCGGGGAAAAATTTTAGCTATGAAAGAAACATCAACAAAGATTAAAGAATTAGATATTCGGATTAAAGAAATCGAAGAAGGAACAACTAAAATTTTATTGGAAATTCCTAATATTCCCCACGAAAGCGTGCCAGTTGGAGAAGGCGAAAAGGATAATACAGAAATAAGAAGATGGGGAGGGCCTCCTAAGTTTGATTTTACTCCTTTACCCCATTGGGACATCGGCGAAGCTCTGGATATACTCGATTTTGAACGAGGAGCAAAAATAACCTCAGCCCGCTTTACCGTATTAAAAGGGATGGGAGCTAAACTGGAAAGAGCTCTAATTAATTTTATGCTCGATCTTCATACCAATGAACACGGGTACAAAGAAATATTTCCTCCTTTTTTGGTAAATTCTGAAACCATGACTGGTACCGGGCAGCTGCCCAAATTTGAAAGTGATTTATTTAAATGTGAAAATGGTCTTTATCTGGTGCCGACCGCTGAAGTTCCTTTAACCAATCTTCATCGACAGGAGATTTTAAATGAAGATGATTTGCCTCTTTGTTATACTGCTTATACTGCTTGTTTCCGTAAAGAAGCAGGCTCTTATGGTAAAGATGTAAGAGGTTTAATCAGGCAGCATCAATTTAATAAAGTGGAGTTAGTAAAAATTTGCATACCGGAAAATTCTTATAGTGAGCTAGAGTCCTTAACCATGAATGCTGAGGAAGTTTTAAAAAGATTAGAAATACCCTATAGGGTAATTGTTCTTTGCACCGGGGACATGGGGTTTGCAGCAGCCAAGACCTATGATATAGAAGTATGGCTGCCGGCTCAAAAGAAATATAGAGAGATATCCTCCTGCAGTAATTGTGAAGATTTTCAAGCCAGGAGAGCAATGATAAGATATCGTTCAAAAGAAAAAGAGAAAGTGAATTTTGTTCATACCTTAAATGGTTCTGGTTTAGCCATTGGCAGGACCCTGGTTGCCATATTAGAAAATTTTCAGCAGAAGGACGGAAGTGTAGTTATTCCCGATGTCCTTCGCCCATATATGGGAGGGCTTGAAAAGATAACTCGATAATGAAATTAGTCGTTAGTGAATAGTGAATAGTATATAGCAAAGAAGCCAGGAGCCAGAAATTAGAAGAAGTAGGGGCGTATTGCATACGCACTCAATGATCTATATAAAACTATAGGGGCAGACCTCGTGTCTTCCCTCCGTGGGACAGGCGGCACTCAATATTGCTTGAGTGCGCGCCCTGTCTATGTAAATGTAGGGGTTCGATTCATCGAACCCGCTAAAAGCAATTAGAAAAAGCCCGGGGCGGATGGATTCACCCCCTATATGATAAAAATTTCTTTATTTATATTTCCTCACCTATGGTGCAGAGAGTTAGGATGAGGGGGATAAGTTTTTCTTGACCAGCAAGATAGAGAGATGTTATTCTTTATAAGTAAAAAATAGATAAACAGTGGAGGGGTGGCAGAGCGGCCGAATGCACCGGTCTTGAAAACCGGCGATACGAAAGTATCCGTGGGTTCAAATCCCACCCCCTCCGCCAGATTTTAATTACCCTAACAACACGGCGTACCCTAAGAAAGAAAAGAATAGTTACTGCTTTTGTTTTTCCAATCTTTTTTTGTTCTTTTTATTCACGCGATACTCGATACTAATATAAATTTGACATTAATTTATAATGTGATATAATTCTTTATTGTTTAAAAGCTATTAGACAATAACACAGATATACAGACACAGATAGCTTTTTCATTTTAATACCTCCTAAACTCGCCTTGCTTTTAAAGCAAGGCGAGTTTTTTATTAAACCTATTAAACCTACCAGGGGACGGTTCCTTGGCAGGTTTTCCGACAATTTTTACATTTTTCCCCCAATTGTTGCCATACAGTACAGTAGTCACAGAATATGATATAATTATAAAAACTTATCTATTTTTGTAATCGGAGGTAAAAAAATGAATAAGATTGAAAGATTAATGAACACCATTATTATATTAAAGACCCATCCCGGTATCCAGGTAGAAAACTTAGCCCGGATACTTAATATCTCTTGCCGTACCATCTATCGTGACTTTAATACCTTGGCCCTTGCCGGTCTACCAGTACACTCTTCCACCGGGCCTCATGGCGGCTACTATATCGATGAACACTACTTCCTTCCCCCACCTTAAGATTTACCGGTGAAGAGGCCGCCTCCTTATTCTTGGCCGGAAACTTTCTCCTCCAGCAAAAAGGATTCCCTTACCAGAAACCTATGTACCTTGCCCTGCTCAAAATCGAAAACCTTCGGGATAAAGACAACAGTCTTTTTTTGTCCTCTCACAACTAAGGTATTTTTGTGTTTCTGGTTTTGTTTTAGCGCTCACGACTAATTTAATTGGTAGATTAGCTTCGTAAGATTAGTAGATTATTCTTAATTGGTCAATTGGTAAATCGGTCAATCAATATTTATCCGGCGGAGGATTTTATTATGCAATCACAAGTCTATCCCTGGAGAAGATACTGGGCAAGATTATTTGACATTACCTTTATAATGCCCATCTATATATTTATAATCGCCCTATTTTCCCCTGGTCTCAATTACACAATAACCCGAATGGACAATTTTATCGGCGGCATACTACTCTTACTATTTTACCTGATATTCTTCGAACCAATGATGCTCTCCTCGTTCGGCACTACCCCCGGAAAATCTCTACTGGGAATAAAGATACGTGATCTATCCGGAAAAAAGATTTCCTATGCCACAGGAATGAGAAGAGGATCCCTTCTCTGGTTAAATGGTATGGGGATGGGAATTCCTTTTATTGCATTTTTCACCATGATAATTGCTTACAACAAATTAAAGAAAAATGGAATAACCAGCTGGGATGAGAAATGCGGAATCAACGTAATACACGACCAACTAAGTATTTTCAGGGTCATCTTATTTATAACCATATTTATTTTTTGTATATTTATATGGGTTGGATTTATGAGTAATTTTTAGAATAATAATAAATATAATAATAAATAGAGACACATGTACTAGCTCAATAATTCGATAACTTTTTGCGGACAACCTATGGAGTCTAAGAAATTTCTTAACCAGATGGTTGAGGTTTTAGGTTATTCTATAGTTATGAAATACTTTTTAATTATAGACCCCAGTAAAACCTTCTAGATTACATCTTTTTTACCATTTCAGGTTAGTCCGGTTTTGAATTTTAAATCATTAAAAAACAGTCCAGTTTTAATTTTTAAATGACATAAATAAAAAATATTTTGATTATAATTTGCAATTGTGATAAACTCCAAGTTTGTGTGCTTGTCACCATTTAGGATAAAGGAAATGAATATGATGAAAAATGTAAATTTAAGAAATATTGCTATTATTGCCCATGTAGACCATGGGAAGACTACCCTGGTTGATGCTATGTTGAAACAAAGCGGTACTTTTCGGGAGAACCAAGAAGTAAAAGAGAGGGTAATGGATTCTAACGACCTAGAGAGGGAAAGAGGAATTACTATTTTCTCCAAGAATGCATCTTTTTATTGGCGGGAAACAAAGATTAATATTGTTGATACTCCGGGACATGCAGATTTCGGTGGAGAAGTTGAAAGAATACTTCGAATGGTTAATGGAGTTCTCTTGATTGTAGATGCCTTTGAAGGACCCATGCCCCAAACCAGATTTGTTTTGCGTAAAGCAATGGAATTGAATCTTGTTCCTATCGTAGTTATTAATAAAATAGACCGGCCTAATGCCCGGCCTGCCGAAGTATTGAATGAAATCTATGATCTGTTTATTGAACTGGGAGCAAATGATGGTCAGATTGATTTTCCGGTTATTTACACTTCCGCACGTTCAGGTGTTTCCGGATTTTCTGCGGAGGACTTAGAGGATGATCTTGAACCTCTTCTTTCAACCATTTTGGAGCATATACCTGCTCCTTTAGTAGAATATAATGCTCCCCTGCAAATACTGGTGACTAATCTTAATTATGATGATTATGTAGGAAAAATAGTTGTTGGACTTATTAATCGTGGAAAAATTGAAGAAGGGGAAATCGTATCTTTAATCAAGCGGGAAAAGAGAAAGGTATTATATAAAGTTACAAAGCTTTATCTTTTTGAAGGTTTAAAGAGAAAAGAGGTAAAAAAAGCTGAATCAGGAGAAATTGTAGCAATAGCCGGAATCAGTGATGCTAATATTGGGGAGACTATTGCCTGTAAAGAAAAACCGGAAGCTTTGTCAAAAATCAATATTGATAAACCAACTTTGACTATGGATTTTATTGTAAATAATAGTCCATTTGCCGGAAAAGAGGGTAAATTTATTACCTCTCGACATTTAAGAGAAAGGCTATTTAAAGAAATAGAAACCAATGTAAGTTTGAAGGTGGAAGAAACCGAATCTACAGATAGTTTCCACGTATCCGGAAGAGGAGAGCTTCATCTTTCTATTTTAATTGAAAACATGCGTCGCGAAGGTTATGAATTTCAGGTGTCCAAACCCAAGGTTATTTTTAGGCATATTGATGGAGAAAGGTACGAACCAATAGAACTGATGACCTGTGATGCTCCTAAAGATACCATGGGGGCAGTTATGGAAATTTGTGGGAAGAGAAAAGCAAAATTAATTAACATGATTGACTTTTCCGATGATCAGCTTCGACTTGAATTTGAAATTCCGGTAAGAGGTTTAATTGGTTTCAGAGATGAATTTCTTACCAGGACAAAAGGTAAAGGCATCATGCACCACCTCTTTCTTAATTATCAACCTTACAAGGGGCATATCCCCAATCGATCCCGAGGGGTCTTGATTGTATCTGAGAGTGGCCTAACCAGTACATACGGTCTGTATAATGCTCAAGCAAGAGGTACATTATTCGTAAATTCGGCGACAGAAGTCTATCAGGGAATGATTATTGGAGAAAATAGAAGAGCGGGAGATATGGAAGTGAATGTCGCCAAGAAAAAACATGTTACAAATATGCGTGCAAGTGGTTCGGATGAAGCACTTCGTTTGGAGAAGCCCCGCCAGTTTTCCTTAGAGCAAGCATTAGATTATATTCAGGAAGATGAATTATTAGAAATTACACCTTCCAATATACGCCTTAGGAAAAAATTATTGGATTCTATCTCTCGATATCAACAGAAAAAAAGGTTAAAAAATGCAGTGAATTATTAAGTAGTATGACAGGGGGCGATTTTTTGTCACCATTCCCTGACACAGGTTAATTTAAGGAGTAAAATTATGACAGATAAAAACAAATTTGAGCATCTCGGCCTTTCTAAAAGGGTCTTAGATGCTATTTATAAGAAGGGTTTTGAAGAACCCTCTCGCATTCAGGCCTTAACAATCCCCGTAATGTTGAGAAACGATATCAATATAATAGCACAGGCACAGACAGGTACAGGTAAAACAGCTGCCTTCGGACTGCCTTTAATAGAAATGATAAATCCCAGTGAGAGAAGCGTGCATGCTCTTATCATTACTCCAACAAGAGAGCTTGCCATACAGGTTTCCGAGGAGATTAGTTCGTTTAAGGGCAATTCCGGTATACAGGTCATTCCTATCTACGGAGGGCAATCAATCGACCAGCAGCTGAGGCGCCTTAAAAAAGGAGTGCATATTGTTGTAGGTACACCCGGAAGAGTTATTGACCACATCAAAAGAAAGACACTCAATCTCAAGGATGTCGAATATCTAATCCTTGATGAGGCTGATGAAATGCTTAATATGGGGTTCATTGAGGATATGGAAGAGATAATGAGCCATACCAATCCCCATAAAAGAATCCTTCTGTTTTCGGCTACCATGCCGTTAAGGATCAAGGCACTCGCGAGTAAATATATGGGGGATTATGAATTTATCACTGTCAAGAAACAACAGCTCACCACCAGTCTCACGGAACAGATATATTATGAGGTCAAAGCTGGAGACAAATTTGAAGCCTTGTGCAGGATCATTGATATTGAAGAAGATTTTTACGGGCTGGTTTTCTGCAGGACAAAGAATGATGTTGATAGTATTGTTAGCCATCTTATTGACAGAGGGTATGATGCTGATGCCATTCACGGTGATATTTCACAGGCACAAAGAGAAAAGACCCTGGACAAGTTCAAGAAAAAGAGGATTAATGTACTGGTGGCAACTGATGTGGCTGCACGTGGTATAGATGTTAATAACCTGACTCATGTAATTAATTACTCTCTTCCACATGACCCCGAATCATATGTGAACAGGATCGGTCGTACAGGAAGAGCAGGCAAACAGGGAACGGCTATAACCTTTATTACACCGAGCGAATATAATAAGCTGATGTTTATTAAGCGTATTGCAAAGACCGATATAAAAAAGTCAAGAGTACCAAATGTTAAGGATATTGTTAAAGCAAAGAAAAAGAAGATAAACGAAGATATAACAGCTATTAACAGCGAAGAGATAGATAATACATACTATAATTGGGCCAAAAAACTTCTTGATGATAATAACTCGACTCAGATACTTGCCAAGTTACTAAGTTACTGTTTTGATAATGAACTTAACCCCGGCCTCTATAACGAAATAAAGGATTTGTCAGGTAAAAACAGAAGAATAGAGATGGAAGGCAGAACAAGGCTATTTGTGGCATTGGGCAAGAAAGATAAGATAAGTCCAAGCAAGCTGGTAAAGTTTATTATCAAAAATACAGGGGTTAAGAATTCTGCTATTGATCAGGTGGAAGTGTACAATAATTTTTCCTTCGTAACTGTACCTTTTAAAGAAGCTGAGATTATTTTAGGTGTCTTTCAAAAAAAATCCGGAAAGAAAAAATCATTGGTAGTTAAAGCCAAAAAAAAGCAAATTAAATAGATATAAACACATTCCACTTTTTCAATAACTAACTATCATAAATTAATGGGGATAGGTCCCAATTTTCTAAAAAAGGAAAAAGGGAGGAACAGGGAAAATTGATTTTTAGCTAAATAAGGGAGATAAATATATATAGAATTAGAGGATTATCAGCTTTTTTTAGAAAAAAATAGCAAGGCGCTAAAACGTAGAAAATATAAGGGTTTCTGCGTTTTTTTGTTATATGGGATGGTGGTAGTGCTTCTAAAATAGGGAAAAAATAAGGTAAAAAAGGACTAAAAATTGCATTTTTAGGAAGCTGAAAGCCTTGCAAAATAAAGGTTTTAGCGAAATATTGTCGTAGCGGCGTTTTTTGAAGTGTGGGTTAAGGTGATTGTTCATATTTTTAAAATAGGCGCCCAAAATAGCTTAAAATGGCTTATTTTAGGTGTAGGTGAAAAGCCTTAAAAACTTTTTCCCAAAAAGAAGGATTTTTAAATCTTTTGTCGAATTTAAAAATATAAGGGGAAATTTTTGAAAATATTTCATAGGACAGCAAAAAATAATGAGTGAAATTCTTTTGGAAAAACTGAAGGCCGAAATGAAGATTAACCCTGAGAAGGTGACCCTTTCTTTGGAGAATTTCATTAGAAAATATACCAAATAATTAGAAAGAAAGGGAGTAATATTAGGATTAATGGGAGGTGTTAAATATGGATGGTATAAAAGTAAAGGACGTTTATGCTCTCTTAAAAGAAGATGGAGTAAAACTTATTGCAGGCAAGAACGGTTTGAATCGAATAGTTAATTCTATAAGTGTAACCGAAGTAGATAACCCATATAGATGGCTAATTGGTGGGGAAATGATACTTACCACTCTTTTTATGTTTAAAGAGCGTGAAGACAAAATAAATTTTATTAATAAACTTAATGATTCGGGGTGTGCTTGTGTTGCCATACATCCTGGTAACCAATTAAAATTTTTATCATATAGGGGGTGAATCCATCCGCCCCGGGCTTTTTCTAATTGC
>JABUBN010000501.1_pt1 | contig 11404 bp, 13 predicted proteins | sample 7240341 | NCBI WGS metagenome assembly JABUBN01 (sample SAMN07256345, study PRJNA390944) | subsurface metagenome | isolation source: Methane hydrate marine sediment | place: Pacific Ocean: Eastern North Pacific, ODP site | reverse complement strand
AGCGTAGTTACAGAGAAAGGCAATCTTTGTTCCTGCCGGAACCAGCTCAATGAGGTTCTGGGAGCACTCGGCTAGACAAAGGCCGCACCCGGTACACTTCTCTGGGTCGACGACAGCCACCCCGTTCTCCGGCTTTATGGATATCGCACCCTGGGGGCATACCTTTACGCAGTCTCCGAGACCCAGGCAGGCATACGGGCACTTCTTATACCCTCTGAGAAGCTGGGCTGCCGCCTTACATGTCCCAACTCCAGAGTAATTGTATATGACCTCCGAGTTCCCATTACAGTGGATGAGAGCCTTTCGGCTCATCTCTGATGCATCCAGGGTCACTCCGAGAGCCTTCTCTAGGCGCTCCAGTCCCTCAGTGTCCTGCAGCACAACGGTGCACGGGGTCTTAAGTATTAGGTCTGCATTCTTTGTCAGCGCCTGGGCATAGGCAAAGCAGCCTGGATGGCCACAGGCACCACAGTTTAGCCCTGGCAGGATACCGGCAATCTCCTCCGTTTTCTCAACGCCTTTCACCTTGTGCGGCACCAATTTGTTTACGAAGTATATTAATACCCCGAGCACAAGTGCTATTCCGGTGAGTATAATCACAATAAGCAAACTATATCATCCCTCCAAACCCAAAAAAGGTAAGGCCAAGGAGCATTCCTACCAACATCGCTACGGGTAATCCTCTCATCGAGCGAGGAGTGTCAGCAACTTCTAGCTTCTCTCGTATGCCGGACATGATGATTAAAACGAGGAGAAAACCTATACCTCCGCCTAAGGAAGCGGCTATACTCTCAATGAGCGAGTAGCTTTCCTTGGCGTTTATTAGAGTAATACCAAGCACCGCACAGTTGGTGGTAATAAGCGGTAGATATATTCCCAGCGCATTATAAAGCGTAAGATTTGTCCTCTTTATGAATAGCTCTATCATCTGGACCAGTGAGGCTATTACCAGTATATACATGATGATATTCATATACTCAACACCGAACGGAATGAGAATATAATTGTTGATAATCCAGGTGGCAACCGAGGCAATAAGCATTACCAGCGTGACGGCGAATCCCATACTGAGGGCGTTACCCAGTTTCTTTGATACGCCAAAGAAGGGGCAGAGACCCAGGAATCTTGCCAGGATGAAGTTGTTGATGATAGCCATGCTGAGGAATATCGCTATGAGTTCACTCACTCTTCATCACCCCCATCCTTCTGAATAGTGCCAGCAGAAGCGCCATGATTAGAAATGCCCCCGGGGGAAGTATGAATAGGGTCATTGGATTTTCCCCCAGGACGGGTAGTGTGAACAGGTTGACGCCGAACAGTGATACGCTGCCTGTTCCGAGCGACTCTCTGAGAAACGAGATAATAAGCAAGGCCAGGAAAAAGCCAATGCTGACTCCCAGGGCATCAGCAATGGAGGAGACCACTGGATTCTTGGAGGCAAAAGCCTCTGCCCTGCCCAGTATTATACAGTTCACTACAATTAGTGGCAGATATATTCCCAGTGATTCATATAGAGTTGGAACATAGGCGTGAAATACCAGGTTTACCACGGTAACAAAGGTGGCGATTATGACGATAAATACCGGGATTCTCATGATATTTGGCACCGCTTTCCTGATAGCGGATACCATCAGGTTCGACCCTAGAAGAACAAAGAGGACACCCACACTCATGCCTATGGCATTGTCCACCGATGTACTCACCGCCAGGGCGGGGCAAAAGCCAAGGGCAAGGACAAAAAGCGGATTAGAGATAATTATTCCTTTAGCAAACTCCTTCCAGAACTTACCCATCTTTATTTCCGCTCCTTCAGAGACTTAACCTTTTCCATCGCCGTGGTTCTGACCGCATCAACAACCGCTCCGGAACTTATCGTGGCTCCGGTTATGGCATCTATCTGGCCGCCATCTTCCTTCAGAGCCACATCACCAATATTTAACCTGGCAAATTTGCTGGCGAAAGAACTCTCAGCTATCCGGCTGCCCAGTCCCGGGGTCTCGCTCTGTGAAATTATGGTAATTCCCTTTATGGTCGTCTCATCCTCAAGCCCAATCAGGATATCGATGTCTCCTCCATATCCCTTGCCCACCGCCAGAAAGGCATAGCCAACCCCGGTTCCGTCAGAGTATATCGTATATATATCATCCTCAAAGGTGTATTCGCTCATACTCGGGAACATTTCTTTGAGCATGCTCATTATCTGCTGCTCTTTCTGCTCTTCAATCTTATCCGTGGTGATGCTGTCCGTCCAGGTAACCAAACCGACCGATGCGAAAACGACTACCGTAATGAAGATTATTGGGAAGACTTCCTTTAGTGTTTTAACCTTCACTTTTTGCCTTCTTCACCAGACCATATGGCCTGACTCTGACATATCTATCAATAAGTGGGGTGAGGGCGTTCATAAAAAGAATTGAATAACAAACTCCCTCCGGCAGGCCACCAAAGCGCCTTATAACTACCGTTAATATACCAGTACCGATGCCAAATATTATTTTCCCTCTTGCCGTGATAGGAGAGGTTACATAGTCTGTGGCCATAAAGAAAGCACCTATCATGAGACCACCAGCAAGGATGTGAAATATAGCATCTTGCCCAAGAGCTAAGGTAAGGAGAGCCACAGTTCCTATGTAAGCTATGGGAATCCTCCAGCTTATTATGCCAAGGGCTATAAGTAAAATCCCGCCAGCCAGTATAAGCAGGGCTGATGTCTCTCCTATCGAGCCACCAGTGTTACCCAGGAACAAATCCCTGTATAGAGAGAGCTTATCACCTTCCCAGATAAAACTACTGCTCAGAGGGGTAGCTGTGGTTACGGCATCAGCACCGAAACCCGTCGGCGACACCCATGTCGTCATTTTCACTGAGAAGCAGGCGGCCATAAAGGCCCTGCCCCCCAGTGCGGGATTAAATATGTTATGTCCCAGCCCGCCAAAAGCCTCCTTGACAATGGCGATAGAAAATACAGAGCCTACCGCTACCATCCACAGGGGTATCGTTGGCGGGAGGATTAATGCTAGGAGAAGCCCGGTAACAACGGCACTCCCATCCATAACGAATGCCCTTTTCCGTAATTTCTTGACTGTGTATTCGGCCAGCACTGCCGCCGCGATACTCACCGCTACCACCGATAGGGCGTGGTAACCGAAGAAATATACCCCGGCGGCAGTGGGAAACATGAGGGCAAGCACCACGATGTACATTATCTTGCTCACGGATTGCCCTCGCCAGAGATGTGGACCGGGTGAGACTAGAAACTTCCTCTCTGGCATCACTTGTTCGCCGCCCTCTTAATGAGCTCACTCTTGGCTACCTTTATGTACTGCACTATCGGTATGTTTGCCGGGCAGACGTAGGCGCAGGCTCCACACTCAAAACAGTCATCAATATAAGCCTTTTTGCAGTCATCGTATCGGCCGGCCTTCGCATATTTGGCAAGCACGGTGGGCATGAGATGCATTTGACAAGCCTCCAGGCACCTCCCACAACTTATGCAATCCTGCTCTCTTATTGGCGTGCTTTCCTTCACCAACACGCAACTGGTTCCCTTAGTCACCGGAAAATCAAGGTCAGGCTGGGAGATGCCCATCATAGGTCCACCGAGGATGACCTCACCGGCTTTTCCATCTATCCCGCCGCAGTACTCTATCAGACTCCTTAGGGGTGTGCCTAATCTCACTAAAAGATTTTTCGGATTCTTAACCGCCCCGGTCACCGTTACCACTCTCTCAACGAAGGGTTTGCCTTCAAAGATGGCATCGTGAATCGCCTTGGCGGTACTCACATTGTGAACGACCACACCAACATCCAGAGGTAGCCCACCGATGGGGACTTCCCTGTCCAGTATGATACCTATAAGAGTTTTTTCAGCACCCATCGGGTATTTTGATTTTAGGGGAATTATTTTGAAATCCTCTTTAAGCCCCATTGCCACTATCAGCTCTTCCAAGTGGTCTATGGCATCAGTCTTGTTATTCTCTATGGCAATAAAGATAGTATCAGGAGAGAGCACCTTCCTGATGATATTCAACCCGGATAGCACCTTCTCCCCATATTCGAGCATCACCCTGTGGTCTGAGGTTATATACGGCTCGCACTCACACCCGTTTAGAATAACAGTATCTATTTTCTTCCCCTCAGGGGGTGAAAGCTTAACATGAGTGGGAAAGGCAGCTCCTCCCAGCCCTACTATGCCTGCCTCTCTTATCTTTCCCAAAAGCTCCTTCACGGAGAGCGCCTCTGGTTCCTTGGGAGCTTCAAGTTCTACCCATCTGTCCGCTCCGTCGGAGGTTATAACCAAAGCCGCTACCGCTTGCCCTGTCGGGGGGTTTACCACCATGGTGGTAGCGGATATTTCACCGGATACTGTGGCGTGAACAGGGGCGTTAACAAACCTCTCTGAATCACCTATCTTCTGACCGGTCAGCACCTTATCCCCCCTCTTGACCATGGTCTCACACGGCGCCCCTATATTCTGATGTAGAGGAATGATTACCTTTTCTGGGAGGGGGATAGGTTCAATTGGACTTCCGGCAGTAAGCTTGCTCTCGGGCACCTTCACCCCGTATGAAGTGCCCTTACTTCTTAATCTGACGCTCACCTTATCTATTTTATTGCCTTTCGCTTAGATACAATGACTTCTTCACTAGCCTCGCTCCCATGCCCGACGCTCAATAAGCAGGCTTAACCACAAAAGAAGCCCGGTAGCCAATGCAGCTAGTAGCCCAATTAATATCGGGGGTATCCCTTTCTCCGTGGGTGGTTCTAGATAACCTACTAGATATTCAGATAATCCGGAGGAGCGATATATTATTCTATCGGCATCTACTATGAAACACTTCACATCATCGAGCGACTCAACCAGCCTCATACCGTCTTCAGGTCCCATTACAAACACCCCGGTTGCCAGAGCGTCAGCCTGCGTGCAGCTTTCGGCTATTATGGTGACGCTGATACACCCAGCCGCTGAATAGCCTGTTCTTGGATCTATTATGTGACCTACTTTTGCCTCCGGGTCAAAGTATCGCTCGTAGTTTCCCGATGTAGCTACTGATTTATCATGAACCCTAAAAGTAGCTAGGCTCTGACTGGTGTCATCTGGGTTTACCAGGGCAATGCTCCATAGCTCTCCCCTTGGTTTGGAACCCAGGGTACTTATATCCCCACCGGCATCTACCAGGGCATAGCTGATGCCCATATCTTTGATGACCTTTAATGCTTCATCCACGGCGTAGCCCTTGGCGATTCCGCCCAAAGTTATTTTCATCCCCTCTTCTTTGAAATATATCCTACCCTCTTCAATAACTATTTTATCAGGACCTACCAGCTTTAGGGTTTCATTAATCCTTTCCCTTTGAATGGTCTCATCTAGTTCCCAAAACTGTTTATCTGCATCTGGTTTATACTCCCACAAATCCAATAGTGGCTGGCAGGTTATATCAAAACTACCACCGGTTAATTCGCTGTAATCAAGAGACAGATTTATTAGTTCTAAAAGCTCATCGGATGGTGTATCTAGGTGCCCATCTTGATTGAGTTTGAACGCCTCGCTTTCTTCATCAAATATTGAGGCTATTTTCTCTACTTCTTCCATCCGGGCAAATGCGGCATTTATGGCTTCTTCCGCCGTCTCTTCATCCGAGTAAACAGCAACTTTGACATAGGTACCCATCAGAGAGCGGGTCTCTTCGAGCATCATTAGCGGCTCTCCGGCGCAGGTAACTGACATAAGCAACACAATGAGGAGTATTAAAAGACCCGTAATGACCTGGTAAGACTTCTTCATACCTTTTATTCTCTTAAATTTCATCCGTATATGCCACTCAAAATAACACGCACCTATAGCTCTTTGGTGAGGTCTATAAATGCTGAAAGCATGACTTTTATTATTCTAACACAAGGCAGGTTAGAGTTCTATAGTTGCCACCTTCCCTAGCCTTGACACCTAAAAGTGCCAATGTTACACTTCATTTGTCCTCAGGAGCGATGCAATCTTCATTGCTGGAAAGTGGGTTATGGCTGTGAAAAAGGTTGGCATTCTTTATCATCCGATGGTAGAGGCTGCCTATACTCTGGCTAAAGAGCTAGAAATTTTTTTAGATTCTAGCGGTGTTTCGGTTTGGCTATGCTCTGCCTGGGAAGGGGAAAAATCCAGGGCTCAGGTAGGTAATACCGATTTAATTCTTAGTATCGGCGGCGATGGCACTATCCTGCGGGCGGCTCAGGCGGTGGTTCCTGGCCTAACCCCTATTACCGGGATAAATTTAGGTAAGCTGGGATTTATGACCGAGCTCAGCGCTGATGAAGCTGTGGATAGGTTACCGGCTTTGCTGGCTGGAGACGGTTGGATTGATGAGCGGGCTATGCTTGAGGTGGAGCTTCCTCCTGCTGACCAGGAGCATGAGTCAGCCCGAACCTTTTATGCGTTGAACGATGTGGTGTTAGCGCGGGGGGCAATAGCTCGGACAGTCTATGTAGAAGCCAGCATTGATGGTGAGCCACTAACTACCTATAAGGCTGATGGAGTCATCGTGGCTACAGCCACTGGTAGCACTGGTTATTCACTGGCAGCCGGTGGTCCTATCCTTCATCCGCAAGCTAAGGAGTTCCTGCTGTTACCAATATTGCCTCACCTTAGTTCGGCTTATACTGTGGTATTACCATCAACAGCGGTAGTTAAGCTGCGCATTAGCACCTCTCATCAGGCAACATTGAGCATTGATGGTCATGTAAATTTACCATTGTCAAGCGGTGCCGTTGTTACTATAAAGCATAGCTCTAATAGGGCTCGGTTTTTAAGGATTCATCCAGAGGCCTCTTTCTATAGCTCTCTAGAGGAAAGGTTGAAAGGAAAGCAAGTAAAATGAAGCCCGAAAAAGCTAGGGTCAGCGATGTACCCCAGATGCATAAGTTGATTAACTCTTTCGCTGATAAGGGTGAGATGTTAGCCCGCTCGCTGAGCGAGATATATGAAAATATCAGGGATTATTTTGTGGTCAGGCAGGGTGAGCGGGTGATTGCCTGTGGAGCACTACACATTAGCTGGTCAGACTTAGCTGAGATAAAGTCACTGGCGGTGACTGAAGACAGTCAGAGAAAGGGGATTGGCGCCCGAATGATGGCAGCCTGTCTCAGGGAGGCTAAGGAGCTTGGTATTCCCACTATTTTTTGCCTGACCTATAAGCCAGCCTTTTTTGAGAAATTCGGCTTTTCTCAAGTAGATAAAGCAGAGCTGCCACGCAAGGTCTGGGGTGAGTGTTACCGTTGCCCTAAATTCCCCAATTGTGATGAGGTAGCCCTTATCTATCACTTAAAGACAGGAGCTTAACTTGGTGGAGAAGACGCTATCTAGCCAACTAATCTATGATGGGCGAGTGGTAAAGCTGCGGGTCGATACCGTTAGGATGCCTGGCGGTCGAGAAACCAGGCGGGAGATTGTGGAGCATAGGGATTGTGTAGCTATTGTGGCTGTTGATGCCGATGACAATGTGCTACTGGTAAAGCAATTTCGCAAGTCGGTGGAGAAGGAGCTATTAGAGATACCAGCCGGTGGCATTGACCCCGGTGAAGACCCGGTGACTACCGTTCGCCGTGAAATGCAGGAGGAGACTGGCTACTTACCCGGAAAAGTGGAGAAGCTAGGTGGCTTTTACTCTTCCCCTGGTTTTTGCACTGAATACCTGCACCTTTATCTGGCTACTGACCTTACCCCTAGCCCACTCTATGCTGAGGATACTGAGAGTATTAAACTAGTTCGAGTGCCGATTAGTCAGATTCCCAGTCTTATTGCCTCAGGCAGCATTTGTGATGCTAAGAGCATCGCCGGGTTGCTTACCTATTCTTCCCTATTAACTTAACCGCGGTTTTTATGGCTTCAGTAAGGCTCTCTGGATTGGCGATACCTTTACCGGCAATATCAAAGGCCGTACCGTGATCCACGGAAGTCCGTACGAAGGGTAACCCCAGGGCGATGCTCACGCTCTTTTCAAAGCCGTAGACCTTTATCGGAATGTGCCCCTGGTCATGGTAGAGGGCCAGAACTACGTCAAATTCCCCATTAATTGCCCGATTGAAAACTGAATCGGCAGGGAAGGGCCCCCGGGCATCTATCCCTAGGTGTTGAGCTTCCTTTACCGCTGGCTCGATTTCCTCAATTTCTTCACGGCCAAAGAGCCCTCCTTCCCCGGCGTGGGGGTTAAGCCCGGCTACGGCGATGCGTGGCTGCTTAACTCCCCACTTTGAGAAAGAATCATGGGTCAGCTTCAGTTTAGCCAGAATCCGCTCCTTGGTTACCAGCTTACAGGCGTCTTTCAGCGAATAGTGGGTGGTCAGGTGAACCACGCTTAATGGACCAGTAACCAGCATGGTGGCGTATTCTGGAGCGCTGGTTATGTGAGCCAGGTATTCAAGATGCCCCATATCCTGATAACCGGCTAGCTTTGTTGCCTCCTTGCTGATAGGTGTTGTTACCAGAGCTTTGACCTTACCGGCTAAAGTTAGCTCAGCAGCTTTGGCGATGTATTCCATGGCAGCTCGACCGCAGGGTGCGCATATCTGGCCCAGGATGACTTCTGCTTGGTCGAGATTATGTAGGTCAAGAAGGTCAATAGTGCCGAACTCGCCTTTGACCTCAGTTACTTTCTCAATGGTATGTAGCTTTAGCGGACTTTTGAGTAGCTCAATAGTCTTGTGCATAGTAGTGGCCTCGCCTATGACCAGGGAGCGGCAGATACGATAGATTTCCTCAAGATGAAGAGCCTTGACAATAATTTCAGACCCGATTCCGGCAGCATCTCCCATAGTAATGGCTATAAGCGGTTTTGTGCTGGTGGTCATATCACCCTCCGAGAAAAACCATTTCCGACTAAAAATAGTAAGGAGTTCTATAATCCCGATAGGGAGAAGTTTTTTTATATTGTCGGCTAGCCCAGTGCATCTGAGAGCTTTCTCCCGCCGAGAAGATGCAGATGGAGATGAGGCACTAGCTGTCCGCCTCCCTTACCGCAGTTCATCGCTAGCCGATACCCACTTTCGGAAATACCCTCCTCCTTGGCTAGCTGATTGGCAATACTTACCATGTGTCCGATAAGGGGCGACTCGGCTTCAGATAGGTGGGCAGGAGAAGGAATGTGCCTTTTAGGGATGATAATCAGGTGTGTGGGTGCCTGGGGGTTAATGTCACGGAAGGCAATTACCTCTTCATCCTGGTAAAGGATTTCACTAGGCACTTTGCCAGCTACAATTTGACAGAAAATACAATCCATTATTTCCCCCCACGTCTGGTGGCTCTCACCTTAGCCCTTGGATTCTGGTTCATAAAGGGAGCTTGATAGAAGGCAAAGAGACTATTTTAACTCTCCTGAAACGGCAATCTTTAAGCTCTCTTTCCTGTCAAGGATATATCCTTTTTCTGGAGCCTTCATAATTTCGTCTAATTTGCTTAAGGGATATTTATGAGTAACTAACTTCTCATAAGGAAATTGGCGCTTTTCCAAAATAGGTAGAAACCTATAAAATTGCTCTACTTCGCCCCCCCACATACCCTGAAGATTTATATTTTTATTACAAAGGTGAAGGAAGGGATTTATAGGAATAGTGCCTACATCAGTGAAATGACCAGTTTCTACAAAAGTGCCGCTTCTTCTCAGCATGTCCAATCCCTCAGGCACTGCTGAAGGCACACCGGCACACTCAAACACTACATCGGCTCCCATTCCCTTAAATGTATTATCTTTTACTATCTGTATCCTTTCTTGGCGAGACTTAACTTCAGCAATATTTATGGTAATATCAGCTCCAAATTCTTTAGCCATTTTTATTCTGAAATCGGTGGGTCCGCCAACATGGATGATTTTTCCGGCTCCAGCCAGCTTAGCGCAAAGCTGAACGGCTAGCCCTACCGTTCCTGAGCCCTGGACTACTACCGTATCTCCTAGTTTCATATTACTTCTATCAACAGAGCGATAACCTATCGTCATGGGTTCTAATAACACAGCTACTTCTGCTGGTAGCTCAGTTTTAAAGAAGGCGGTGAGTGGATGATGACAGTATATATATTCAGCATATCCACCGGTGAAGTGGTAATTAACATCTCCATCAGAGAAGAATCCATAAGCGAAGCCTTCCGCACAACAAGTAGGAGTCTTGGCAATTAGGCACCAATAGCACCTCCCACAGCCTACACCCGGAGCAACAATCACTCTATCGCCTTCTTTTGCTGGTCTTCCCAAATAGTCTGCAGTTACCCCTTTACCTAGAGCAGCAATCTTACCTACAAACTCATGACCTAGACAAAGAGGGTAGGTAATCCCGGGCAGATTACCGTGATACATATGAATATCCGTTCCACATATACCGGTAAGCTCCTGTTTAACCAGGATAGTTCCCGGAGCCGGGTCAGGCACAGGATATTCCTTTAACTTGAATTTGCCCTCCGGCTTATCCAACACCGCCACGATTCCTGTTTTGGCCATTTTCCCTCCCTCCTTATGAAACATTTACCAACAGGTATAGCCTCCATCTATAACTATGGTGCTTCCCGTCATAAAACTTGATGCTTTGGAGGCCAGAAAAAGGGCGAGCCCCTTAAGTTCAAAAGGCTCCCCCAGTCTGCCCATAGGGGTCAATTTAACCCACTCCTCACCGATTTTGCCCGGACCTAAATCTTGGGCTAGGAGGGGTGTCTTTATATACCCGGGGGCAATGGCATTTACCCGAATATTATATTTTGCCCATTCCACCGCCAGGCCCTTGGTCAGCATGATAATGCCAGCCTTTGCCGTATTATAGTGGACCTGTTGCTGGGGATGGTTAACAATAAATCCGCTCATGGAGGCAATGTTAATAATACTTCCCTTCCTCTGCTTTATCATTTCGCGCCCGACCATCTGGCTGCCTAAAAAAACGCCTTTTAGATCAATATCTATCATTGTATCCCAGTCTTCTTCGGTTATGTCTTCGGCAGGAATGTGATGAGCTATGCCCGCATTATTAATTAAGATATCAATCTTCCCGAACCTATCTTTAGCTGTCGCCACCATATTTTTAACATCCTCAGCTTTACTTACATCCACTTTCATAGCAAATGAATCTCTACCCAATTTCCTAATCTCTTCAGCCGTCTGTTCTGACACCTCTACACATCTTTGAACCACAGCAACATCGGCTCCGGCTTCTGCCAGAGCCAGAGCCATCTCTCTGCCCAGTCCTTGGCCGCCACCAGTGACAATTGCCTTCTCACCCTTTAAGTCAAACATAGACAAGACATTCATTAGCCTTCACCCTCCTTTAATATAAATTTATTTAAAAAATAAACAACACTTCCCTTTAAGTCAAACCTTTAAGCAAATATTTTTCCCCTGCTTGTCATAATTAGTGATTACTGTAACATAAAACCTATATTTGT
>JABUBN010000500.1_pt1 | contig 11405 bp, 17 predicted proteins | sample 7240341 | NCBI WGS metagenome assembly JABUBN01 (sample SAMN07256345, study PRJNA390944) | subsurface metagenome | isolation source: Methane hydrate marine sediment | place: Pacific Ocean: Eastern North Pacific, ODP site | reverse complement strand
CCCCCTCTCAGAGTGGTTTTTTCTGGATAGAAAGATATATGTTCCTGAAGGGGAATCTGAAAACAGGGCGACCTATGTTGTGCCGGAGACTGCCAAAGAAAAAACCTATGACTGCTATGTTGGCTTAAGCCTGGAAGAGGGCAAGGTAGATATGGACTACGCAATATTTACTAGTGTTTTCACGGTTGAGCCCCTGGTGATTGAACCCGATGTTGAAGTTTTAAGCCTGGCTTGGCTATAAGAAGGAGGTAAGTTATGGATTTGGCAGACCATAGACATACTGAGGACGAGGGGGGTGTTCTTTGGGAGGCTTTAATTCGGTATGCCGAAGTAGAAATCTCAGCAGCCGATGTTCTGAAACTCAATTCCGAACCAAAAGAATTGGTAGCAGCCCCAGGAGATGGCAAGGTTTTAGAGTTCATTAGCCTAATTCTGGCATTAGACTATAACAGTATACCCTACACTATATCTGGCTTGATTGATGTGAGATATACTGATGCTGATGGTGACGAGGTAAGTAACACCCAGCTTACAACTGAATTCCTTGATGCGGAAACAGACCAGATACGGTGGTTAGCTTCAAAACCTACATATCAGGTGTTGGCTAATGAGCCACTGGTGTTATATAAATCAAGTGCTGATGTCACTGGCGGTAACAGCCCGATACACGCTAAAATAGCCTACCGGGTCCACGAGACCGGTTTATAAGCCTTAAGGAGGAATTATGCCTAAAAAGACTAAGGAAGAGGTCTTGACTTGGGCTAAAGACCCGGACCGCAAGAAAGGTGATACATTGGTAGTTCACGAAGTAGACCCTACCGATAGCCCGGCTATTGAGAAGATTGAGAAGGTAATTACCAAACTATGAATAGTGAGGAAGCCCTTAACAAGATTGCTGATAGCCTGGAGCGGATAGCTGAGAACTACCCGGAGAGGGAAAGCATCCGCTTTTTTGCTGCCGATACCGATACTGTCACTGCAGGCACTAGCCTTACTGTTACTTTTCTCATTAACTGGCGAAGGTTCCGGGTTAAGGTATCCGAATTATATGCTGATGCCCGGGCTGATTGTGATTACGAGTGGTGGTTTGCTGGAAGCTACTATGCCTTTAATGAAGCTACCTTTGATTTTGGTAAGAAGGCAATAGAGGATGCCTACCACGAGATTAAGCTGGTGATTACCAATACTGGCGAAGTGGACCAGGAAATTGGCTATTATGTGAAAGGCTGGGCAGTGGCTAAAGGAGCGTAAGCAATGGCAAAAGTCCCATTAAGTGTGGTAAGTAAGGTTGTTAGGGTAGAGAGGGTTATTGCTGGACGTGAAAGGTCTGGTATATCCCTAAAGCATAACCAGCAATTCAGGGCATTCGGTAGTGACTGGGTAACCGGAGACCCCGACTACCCGCTGGTTGAAGGTTACACCGTAGCGCCTGAAGCCAATAGGTCTATGAGAGACTCTGACACCGGTGACCTTCTTCCTATAACTATTCTCGCTGGCCACACCCTAACCGTAGTAGCTATTGCATATTCAGTGAACCAGGATGTATTAATATACGCCTACATTGATGCCCTCACTGTAGGCGTATGCGTAAACTTGGGAGCGTTAGGTGGTGGCCAGATGTCTTATGAAAATAAGTTGCGTGAGGTGAGCACTATCTGGTATGACCCGACAGCAACTTACCCTCATACCTTGGATATAAGGACTTACAACGTAGGAGGTGCTGATTTATATGGAGGCGTTGCCTTGCTCTGCATAGAGGAGATAGTGGGGACAGAACCCTTCCCCACCACAAAGGATTGTGTCTGCCCCCACTGCGAGCATAAACAGACCGAACCCATATCAGCAACTAGAATAACCTGTAAAGGCTGTGACAAGCAATACATGGTGACCAATTTCGCCGCCCTGAGGCAGCTGGGAGGGTAATAAATGTTTGAGGAAACTGCAAAACGAATACTACGAGCCGTCTTTGGTGGCGGCTCTGATATAGGCCCCGCTAACCCACTTGAGGTCCATGACCCAAAAGTAGGCAGCCTCATCAGCTACGAGGGGACGACGACAGCCGATGGGGCACCAGCAGGGACAACCCTAGTATGCGCCGGCCTGGCAACAAGGCCTGACTACAATGGCAACCTGGTAATAATTACCTCGGGTGATTATGAGGGCCAGGCAAGGGATATAAACGGCGTGACCACCGGTGGAACTGTAACTCCCCTCTCAGCCTTTGACGGGCAGGTCCTTGAGGGAACTACCTTTGTTATTGCTGCCCTGAGGCTTACCCCTGCTGAGGTAGCGGCTATTGCGGCTGCCCTGGGCAATACCGGCGCCGATATGAGTGCCGTCATTCAGAGCGAAGAGGCCTCGTTGGCAGCTTATGAAAAGAACTTCAGGTCGCATTCCAGGGTACACAACCAGGCAAGAATCTGCCTGGTAGTTCCTGACCTAGACAACTTGGCTTCGGATGACCCCAATACCGCTATCAGAGCTGAGCTGGAGAAGATAGGCACAGTCAGTGTATTAGACGAGGCGGGTGTAGATGGCGGGCAGGAAGATTGGGACGTATACAACCTGATCGTGGTCGGCAGTGATGCTGGTGGTTACACCTTCACCAACACCAATCTCGATGACCTCATTTTATTCCATGGGCCACTCATGGTCTGTTGTTCCGCTGTTGCTGAACATTTGCTAATGGGAACAGCCACAACTCAATCAGCTAGCACTGTCAATGAGTGGTGTAAGACTATCCATAACAGGGTAATGTTCCTGGTATTTGGCTCTACAGGGGATAAGGCTCTCTTTAGTGAGGCTACTGTATCTGATAGACTGAATATGTCTGATGCAGACCTCACCGAGCAACTCCTGATGACATCTCTTACCGGTGATGTGAACACTACAGCGGTTGTTGGCTGGCTGCCGGCAGAATCCCCCGATGCTGAAACTTACGAGCTAAATGACGGCTCTACTATACCTTCCGGCAGATTATTTGCCGGCTGCTTTGTCCATGCCGACCACTTAACCGCTCTGGGGCAGTTGTTACTCAGAAGGTTAGCTCGTAACTTAGCCCAGGCTCACCTACACCCTCTGTTGGTCAACGTAAAGCGAGCTTACCAGGAAGCTATTCCGGATACCGATATCACCGATACCGCCACAATAACCGAGAGTGAGTGCATACTGCTTGACATAGGCCCACAACAAAGTAGAAGATTTTGCCTGAGGCGTTTGAGAATAAAGGCTCAGGCTGACCCTGACCCTAATACCATGACAGTGAAGCTGTATGAATATTTCCAAGGGGCTTTAGTCAATGTTGACACCTTTGATATTGACACTACTAGTTGGGAGACTTATCAGTCACTAATGGATATGTTCGGGCTCCAGGAAATACATAGTGATGCTATCAGGGTGGCCTGTGTTATGGATGCTGGAACTTTAGAGGTGAAGGCTACCTATTGCTATGCAGAGGCTAAGAAATAATGACCAACTGGGTAGTAAGGATAGAGACAGCAATGAAGAACTCCCCCTCACCAGAGGTGATAGCGAGGGAGGTTGAAGCCAGCGGTGGGAAGGTTTCACCGGTAGACCTGTGGTTAAAGAAAGAGGAAGAAGCACTCAAGAGAAAAGGAAAAGCTAGAAGATGAACTGGATACAGAGGTTCCTAACAGCCATAGCTACTCATAAGGCTAATGCTAATGCACATCATACCCCAACCGTTGCGGGTGATTTGAATCTTGCTGACCTTGCTGAGAAGGCACATGGCTCACTAACAGGTGTAACCTCTAACCAACACCATCCTCAAGCTCACACCTTAGGCTCTCATTCTACTAAAGCCCACACAGAGCTAACCGGTGTAACTGCTGCTCAGCACCATGCCAAATACACCAGCGCTGAGGCTGACGCCAGAATAGCCCTTCATGCTGCTATAGCTGCCGCTCACCATGCTGCCTTTACTGCCGCTAACCATACGGCTATAGGAAACGGAGCGCCTCACCACGCTAGATACATTGATGCTGAGGCTCAGGCTGTAGCTGACGCCAGAATAGCCCTTCACGCCGCTATCGCCGCTGCTCATCACGCCAAATACACTAATGCAGAGGCTAAAGCTGCCGCTGTCCAGGCTGGGGCTATAACCAATGGGGTTACTAAAGCCCCAACTCACGATGCAGTCTATGATGTAAAGGCGGTTGCTGATGCTGCTCAAACTGCTGCTGAGGTAGCTGCTCTTATTCTTACCCACAAAAACCTAGCTGCTGCTCATCATGCCAAGACAACCAGTGCTACTGAGATTACTTCCGGTGTCCTCCCTAGCATTAGTAGGTTACCTGCCTTAACTACAGGCAAGATTTGGCAGGGTGCTGCTAATAGACCTTCTGAAGTGGATGTGCCTGCCGCTGGTGGTGCTACCTTCCTTACAATAGCTGCCGCCGACACCCCAGCCACCCTCAAAAATAGGGCCGACTATGTTGGGAATGGCACTTATAATATGGGTGATGTGGCTGGGGATGAGGCCGAGATAAACACCGCTTTGGGGATTGCCGATACAGTTATCCTCTGTCCAGGAACCTACTGGGTAAACAACCCCATTTCTATGGCATCTGGGCAGACTCTGCTTGGTGGTGGCGCCGGGTGTGTTATCAAAATTAGAGACTCAAAGAATGCCACCCTTTATATGATAAAGAACTCAGACCCCGTCAGTGGCAATGACCACATAGTTATCAAGAACCTGAAACTGGATGGCAATAAGGCGAATAATGCTGCTGGAACTCAGCACGGGATTTACTTCGCCAAAGTGGCTCCATCGGGGACTACTCCAGGATGTAAGATAGAAGGCTGCTTTGTGGAAAACTTCCGCAACTACGGCATTTATCTTATATCTTCATCCAACAACACTATCTCAGGCAATACCTGTCGGGGAAATAACGGGTATGGTATTTATTTTTTTACCTCACCATCTAATAACAATATTATCTCGGGCAATACCTGCCTAGAAAATGGGGGCGGCATTCAACTTGCTTCATCTAACAACAGCACTATCTCAGGCAATATCTGCCTAGAAAATGGGGATGCTGGCATTTTCGTTACTTCATCATCTAACAACAGCACTATCTCAGGTAATATCTGCTCGAAAAACCACCACGGTATTGAATTAGTTATTTCATTCAACAACACTATCTCAGGCAATATCTGCCAGGGAAATGACAACCGGGGTATTTGGATTGCTTCATCCAACAACAACACTATCTCAGGTAATACCTGCCTAGAAAACTCTCAAGGCAAAGATAACTACAACCATAATATCTTTCTCGGTAGTAGCGATTATAACCTCATTGTCGGCAATATTTGCCGCAAGGCATCAGTAGCTACCACATTAGATGGCGCTCATAGCGCAACGGATACCACCCTTCTATTAGCTGATGCTACTGGCTTTTGGGTTGGCGGTGGCATAACCATAGACCCAGGTGGCGTAAAGGAGGAAACTCATAAAATAACAGACATCAGCGATAACACGGTTACCATTGAGGATGGGCTTGACGATGACCAGGCTAATGGTGAAGAGGTTATTGCACCGAGAACGGAATACGGCATCAATGTTTCAAATGATGCTTGCGATAGGAACTGCTTGGTAGGCAATGACCTCTACGATAGCGGTGAAACTGGGGACTTGAACGATGTGCCAACAACCAACCCGACACTGAAGCACGATAACAGAAATCTTGCTGGGACAGGATGGCTAGTGGAGGTATAGTGATGGTCTTTTGCCCCAAGTGCCACCAGGAGGTGTGCAAGGTAGTAAAGACAGACGGCCAGACAAAGATTATGCAGGGTGGTAAGACCCTGATAACGACAACTGATGCCAAGATGGAGGGTTTGAGCGTTACTTGCCCGGCGGGACACGGTGTGTTAATGGATAAGTATTTTGGAGGCGATAATGATTAGCCTACATATGGTTGGAGACCGAGTAGTTTTCTACTCTCATAAGATTGAGTGCCAAACTCCTCAGCCACCAGAAACTCCGCCTGAAGATATTACCCTTCAGGAAACAAATTGGGGCAAATTCAATACTAGGCTTGGTATGTATAGAATTGAGCCAGATGGTCTTTATGCTGATAACGATACTGAGCTTGCCGATATAGAGGTGGGGTTGAAGGAACTGGCATATACCTACACCGTGATTGACATTAGACCCACACAAGAGCAGGTAGCCAAAGCAAAGGACATTGAAGGCAAGACTGGCTCACCTAGAGCGGTCTTGGATTATATTTTAAATGGAGTAGTGCCTGAAAGAGTGGCTAAGGAAAGAGAAATAGATGACCTGAAGGCAAGGGTAGGGAAGCTGGAGAAGAAAGGCATTTAATATACGCAGTCCTCAAGGGTGTGATAGTATGAGCGTGAAAGAAATTCAAGCCTTAATGACCGGGCTGGTCATCCTCGCCTGTGTTATCGGCGGTGTGGTCTTAATGGTGAATGGAATTAACCACACTGTAGGCATTATAATGCTTATCATCGTGGGCAGCTATCTTGGGCTAGATTTAACCCCTTGGATACCCCTGGGGAAGAACCAGCGAAGGAAGAAGGATTAAAAAGTATGAAGGGACAGATTATACTTAGAAATCTCCAGTGGTCAGGAAGGCATAACCCCGGGTTCCCACCGGGGTCAACTCAAACTGCTGTCGCCGAGCTACTCAATCCTACTAGCTCTATTCTGCCCTATAGCGGCAGGCTTTGCTTAGATAAACCAGCGGTAGTTTGCACTGGAACGAAATACTTCAATATAGACGCTGGGGCAACAAAGGATGTTAAATTTCCAATACTTATGCCTATTGAGGAAGGGACTTATGGGGTCTACCTTAGCATTTTTCACAATGATGAGTTGCTTGAAGAATACCGGCCCGATGAAGATGTCGTAATAGGGATAATCAAATACACCTTAGACATTGCCATTGAGCCGCCTGGGGCTGGATATGTCACGAAATCACCGAGCAAGACTGCATACCCTGCCGGTGAGGTGGTAACTTTAACCGCTCATCCTTATTCGGGATACGAGTTTGACCACTGGGGAGGCTGGCCGCCTTATCTGGGCGTTGGGTCCACATCCTCTACTCTAGAACTACCGATGACTGATGATTGGTGGGTCGTTGCTGCCTTCCGAGAAGTAGCACCGCCACCAGTTGGGATAGCCTTAAAAGAGGGCTATAATCTAGTTGGCTATACTGGCAAGGCACAATCAGTTAGTGCTGCCTTTGCCTCAATAGAACCTTATCTTGCAGTGGTTTATTACTACAATAACGCCACCGGGCTCTACGAGATTCCCAAAACTATGGTGCCCTATGCTGTCTACTGGATTGCGGTAACTCGGAATTGCACCTGGACTTATGGCGCTGAGGCTACACCGCCAACTAGCGCTCAGCTTTATACGGGATGGAATTCTGTCTGCTACTGTGGGCCTTCACAATCGGTTGAGAAAGCAGTTAGCTCAATAACTGACTATATCCTGATTCTTTACTATTTTGACAATGTAAGTAAGTCTTATGTTACACCACGCTCAAGTGATTTGATGCTTCCCAATCGTGTTTGTGTTCTTAAGGTAGACCGAAATTGTGTGTGGACATTTGTTGCACCCGAAGTAGTAACCGGGTTTAGCCTTTCCCTGATGAACATACTTCCTACACTGGTAAAATGGAATGCTAATTTTGCCGAGCGTAGTTTTGACTATGAACCTATGGCTGATAGCGGATGGTTAGCTTGGAACGAAACTTGGCATTATCCCAGCGACCCTCTAGGATGCACCACTTTGCGTGTCTGGGGATTAGATGCTCAAGATAATATCCTATTTGATGTTGGGAAGAAGGGACCGATTTATGCTAATAGGAAATACGCTTTTAATTGCCAGACCTTAAAATTATGGGATGTAACTGAATACCCTGGTGAAATAGTAGGTTAGAAAAGCTACAGCTAGATTATTTCCCCCTGTCATTTAAGAAATCATTTCTGACATTGCCGGTAACCCCCAAACCACCCCTGTTATAAAACCTACCCCGATTTTTGGCTTGTTTTTAATTTGGCCGGCTGACTTTTCCGTGGCCTAGCGGGCGGTTTCCACCTACCCTCAATGACATCCCTGGGGGTGGTCCCAAACTTTGCCAGCTCCGCATAAATGTATGCCCGGCTGCATCCCAGCTTTTCTGCTGCCAAACCAGCGCTAGAATACTCCCGCAAGGCGTCATAAATACTGATAACACTAAGGTTTAGCAATTTGCGACCGATATGTTTACCCTCAGCCTTTGCCCGAGCCATCCCAGCCGCCACTCGGTCACCAATGATAGAGGACTCCAGCTCGGCGATGGCTGCCATAATCTGCAAAATAAACCGGCCCTGGGCCGTGGTGGTGTCAATGACATCCTCGGCCACCGACTTAAACCTTATGCCCCGGTCATACCAGTCCTCAACCAAGTTGACGCATTCCCGGACCGACCTGAAAGCCCGGTCAAGCCTGAATACCAGCACAACCTTGAACTTGTGCTGCCGGGCATCCTTCTGGAGCTGCTGCCAAGCCTCACGGTGTTTATAATCCTTGGCCCGGGCATAATCAACATACTCCTGATGAATCTCCCAGCCAGCATCCTGGCAGAAGTTCCGCAGCGCTAGGAGTTGCGTTTCCGGGTTCTGCTCCTTATCGTCAGTTGAGACACGGGCATAGAGGGCTACTTTCATTTCCTTACCGACTCCCTAGAGCTAGGCGTATTTACTTCCCTATCAGGGAATAGCTTGCTAAAAGCTAGAAATAACAAAATCAGAAGCAGAAACAGCCAATCTATCAATTTATCCTTCATTTGCCTTCTTTCAACTCCTAACGAAAAGTAGCCTATTCTTTCTTGAGATTTCTAACCTCAACCATCTGTTGCGACTTGTCCCTATCCCACCTGGCATAGACGATATTCTTATCGGCGCAAAGCCTTGTGATAGTGCCCTTGTCGCCGGAGTTCAATTCAATAACTCTATCACCAACCTTAAGTTCTTCAGCCATAGCTCTCCCCCTTTCAATTCATAGTGTTAACACTTCTTGTGGTGAGACCTAACCTCACCATCAGGCAATAGCCCGGCAGCACGAGCCAGGTTGCTCTTGCACCACTCTGAAACTGTCAACCCCTGCTTCGCAGCCAATAGTTTTATTCTAGTGTAAACACCATCGGGGACCCGGACTCCGATTACGACCGTGCTTCTACCTTTAACCATAGTGTAAACACCCCCTACCTGGCATTTTATCAGAGTTGTTTACACTACGCAACCCCTCGCCCACGCCTGAGAGGGCAGGTGCTATAGTATTCAAAAAGAATTTTACCCCCTGGATTTCAATTCTAGAGGCAGAACAGTTGTGCTAGTCAGTTAAAAGCAGGTGTTTACACTATAAAAATCACTTGTTGACTTATCCGCAAAGCGGTATAATGTAGGTAAAGCCACAAAGAAAGGAGGAGACAATGAGGATAGACTGGATAGGAACGATAATCCCAAAGGTAAAAGAATTGCTAGGCAGCTACAGTTACCGGCCCACCTTGAGGCAGATATTCTACCGGCTGGTGGCAGCCCTCTTAATCTCTAACACCGAATCCACCTATAAGAGCTTAAGCCGAGCCACAGTAGTCGCCAGGGAAGAAGCTACCATTGACCCCCTGGCGTTTCAGGACCGGGTAAGAACCCATACCAATGGCGACTATGGCTACAACAGCCCCGATGAGTTTATTGACGATGGGCTTGACCAGCTCAGGGAATCACCCGAGAACTACACCCGGCCAATGTGGACTACTCAGCAAACAATGCCGATAATCTGGCTAGAGAAGGACTACTCAGCAAACAATGCCGATAATCTGGCTAGAGAAGGACGCCCTCTTTACCCCGGTAACCGAAATCGCCGGCCGATACCGAGTAAAGGTTTACGCAGCCAGAGGCTACTCCAGCTTTACCAGCGTCTATGAGGCAGCCCGGGACATTCAGCGTCTTATGATACCGGTTAAGGTGCTACAGCTCACCGACTTTGACCCTAGTGGTGAGGATATGGTGAGAGACCTAGAGGACCGACTTACCCGATATGGCGCCACCGACATTGAGCTTGAAAAGATAGCTCTCACCAGCGACCAGGTGAGCACGCTAGGCTTACCACCAATGCCAGCCAAGAAAAGCGACCCCCGGTATAACAGGTTTGCTCAGAGCTTCGGCGACCAGGTTGTTGAGCTTGACGCCTTACCACCGGACGAGCTGGAAAGGATAGTCAGCACAGCCATTGAGAAACTTATTGTCCAGGACGCCTGGAACGCCGAGATAGAGAAGGCAAAGCAGGAAAGAGAGGAAGTCCAAAAGAGAATAGATGAGCTGCTAGACCAGTTAGGATAGTGTGGTCAGCGCTTACCAGAATGCGCCTAGCTCTAGGGAGTCAGTAGAGAAATGAAAGTAGCTTTGCACTACCTCCTAACTAGGTGCGCCCGGTGTCGCTTCTCCGGCCGATAGCCTTCTTCCCACGCTTTCTGAAAGCCCAGCTTCCGCCAAGCAAAGGTCCGGTTGCACATCCGCCGGAACCACCAAAGCCGGGAATCAGTCGAGTTGTTATTGTAGACCATCGCATAGGGAGTGAGGCCGTGGTCGGCTATCACCTGGCAGCGATAAATATCAGACTCGCCTATTCCTTGGCCGTCAGGATAGCCAACAAGCACATATACCCGTATGTCGTGCTTAATCCCAACTCGTTTGATTAGCTCAAGCCCCCTTCTAATCTCGGCCTCATCCTCTATCCAGTCCCAGGAGAAATAAAGCGAGCCTACAAACTTGGTTCGCTTGAGAGCCTCGGCCTTCTCCTCATCAAGGAGCCGCAGGTCATAACCATTCTGGTCAATGACCTCAAGTCCAGCATCCCATATCTCCAAAAAGGTTTGTCTCCACCGGGGATCGGAGAAGGTGTTGTTGTTGAGGAGGCATATTTTGCTGAAAAACGGATTCAGGAACTGATATATGGACTGGTGCTCCCTGGGTGGCTTATTCATCGGAACCACGCACCAAGGACACTGCCTCGGACACCACTCCCAAGTATAGCCCAGTGAGTAATCAAGTTTGGGGAAGAGGCTGTAATCTGGCTTCTGGCTCTGTATCTCCTCCTGTAGCCGAGTGATACCACCATCGTAGCCGGTGCCACCCACCACATCGGCCCCATACCAAGCGCTCCAAGTGAACAGCCAGGAAGCATAACTCCGGTCGCAGGGCGCCAGTGGCATATTTAGCATCACCTCATCACCTTTTGCCTTGTGATAAGCCGATATTTTCATTAAGGCCAGATTATGCCTAGGGGCATCCGTCAATAGATTTATTCTCATAACACTTCCTTAAAATCTAGTATCGTCATCGGTGCTTTTTTCTTGTTTACCTCGAAA
>JABUBN010000499.1_pt1 | contig 11426 bp, 8 predicted proteins | sample 7240341 | NCBI WGS metagenome assembly JABUBN01 (sample SAMN07256345, study PRJNA390944) | subsurface metagenome | isolation source: Methane hydrate marine sediment | place: Pacific Ocean: Eastern North Pacific, ODP site | reverse complement strand
TCAATTAATAGTATAAATTTAGAAGTGAAATTAAAAATTAGAAGTATTAAAATGTGATTATTTGAGATATTCAATACAAACAGTTGATTTTAATATTGGACGGAAAAGAAGTAGAAGGGTTAATCCTTGCAGCGGGTTATTCCACTCGATTTAAGTTATTTGGATCTAGTTTCAAAAAATATTTATTAAAATTAAATAATTCAAATATTCTAGGGTATATTATTACTGGAATGGTAAAAACTGGAATTAGAAAAATCAATATTATTGCCAGCAAAATTTCTAATAAATCAAAATATAGACAAATAATATTAAATTCTGTATTAAAATCAGGAATTGATCTAAAGAATTTTGACCTAAATATTATTGAGAATAGGACACCAAATAGAGAAAATGGTTATAGCCTTTTTTTAGGTTTGAATGCAATCTCCTCTGAATATACGTTATTGTCAATGGCAGACCACATTTTCTCGGAAAACATTTTTTCTCAATTAATAATGAATTATAACAAAGATGATGTTTTTTTAGCTACAGATCCATTACATTTAAAAGAACCTTATAAAGTAGCTGATGCCACTAAAGTATATGGGCTTAATTCTTTTATTATTGAAATAGGTAAAGAGATATCTAAATATAACCGATTGGACATGGGAGCGTTTATATTGAGGACGAGAGTTATTCGAGACATTTGTCAAGAAATAGAATTAGATACATATAAGTTTGGTGTAACCAACGTCATTCTTTTAGCAATTGAATCAGAACTTAATGTTGGTTATTTTGATTTACCAAATGTCATTTGGTTAGATGTAGATAATTCTTCAATATATCATAAGCTAAGAGAACTTTTTGGTGATTCTTCTAATATACATCCTTTTGGTTTGTATCCTTCAAAACATTTCTCATATAAAGGAAAAAAGGAAAGAATAAGAAAATGAGACAAGATTATATTCAAAATATGGGAAAAAATCAAAATATAGACAATATAATGGGTATTATTTTTTTACCAAAAAATCCATTATTTTTCAAAAATCAACCTTTTTATATAAAAAAATTATGTGGAGTTTCGATTTTAGAAAGAAATATTAATATTTTAATTAAAAATGGAATAAGAGATATATTTATTTTATCAGAAAGTTCAGTAGATTTGAATAATGAAATGAATTTTGATAGTAAGAAGTTTGTAAGAATCATAAAGATTAGCTATCTTCATCATGTTAAAGAACATTTTAATCAAAAGAAATTAATTAATTCTATGAAATTCATTGCCGTTGTTTTAGATGGTGGAGTTTTAATCGATGAGAGAATTGTTTCTTCATTATTAAATTATGGAGAAGATATTATATTCATAAAAGGTAATAATATTCATTCAAACCATACGGATAAAAATCGATCTAATATTTTAGGAGGTAAAATCAACCTTAGATCCAACGAATATCTTTTTGAAAAAAAGATAGGTTCTTTTCATAACTTTTTCAATTCTTTAATATTTAATAAAACAATCTATCATTCCTCAGATGAGATTTCTACCTATAAACCAGATATGAGAAGAGATGTACCTCTTTATATTAATTCATTTCGTGATTATCAAGATTTTAAGTCCGCTAAAAAGTTTCTTGTAAAAAGAACACAAAAGGGAACGTTGGACTTAATTGCATGGTATTTTAATAGACATTTTGAAAATATTTTTGTTTATCTATTTGCTGATACTAAAATAACCGCTAATCATATTACGATACTTGTAAATATATTAGGATATTTTGTCTTATTCTTATTTTTAATACAATATTGGTGGATTGGTCTTTTTCTATTAATTTTAGTAAATATTCTTGATGGAGTTGACGGTAAATTAGCTCGTTTAAAAAACCAAGAGAGTACAGTTGGTCATATTGAACATTCATTTGATCAATTATATGAACAAGCAATATATGTAGGTATAGGTCTTACCTCGTACTTTATAATTAATCAATTTTTTGTCATTATAACATTAATTATAATGCTACTTTCTGATTCATTCAATCGGCATTGTTCAATGCAGTATAAAGAAGTAATGAAAATAACTTTGGCAGATAGCAGTAAATTTGATCAATTATTTAGAAAATTTGATGGAAGAAGAAATATCTTTACTCTTCATATCTTGATTTTTGGAATTTTTGATCATTTTGAATTTGTTATTTTTTCAATTTGTATTCACGCAATCATCACAAGTATAATTTATTCTATTCAAGCAATTAAACACATGAAAAAAGTGGATAACTTGAATATAAATAAATTAGAATAGTATTATTTAATATATATAAAGGCGTGAAATTGGCGTTTCACGATCTTTTTATAATAGGTTTAAATTTATAGAAATAATATTGATATTTTTTAAAATTTCTTACTCGATTTCTATACTTGTTCCTTTTTCTTTCTCTTTTAATTTTTTCAACCTAATCTCAAGAATACCATTGGTATAGCGAGCTTTAGCGTAACCTGAGTTAATAGTATCTGGCAATTCTATCTCTTTGAAATATTTCCTCCCTAGAATATTTTTTTCAGTAGAAATAGTTAGAGATCGGTTTGTAGCGTTTATTTCAATATCCTCTTTACTCACTCCCGGCATTTCAGCAATAACTACGATTTGGTCTTCCTCTTCATTCACTTCCACCAGTGGTTCTCTCGTCTTTCTTACTTTAGTTTCACCTGTAAGGGGTTCCTTTTCAATATTACCGAACGAACCCATAATAGGTTTTCCGTCTGGACCGATACCGATATTGAATCCATATATTATTGGCCCTTTAGCTCCAAATTTAGATTTATTTTTCATTAATTCTCTTGTAAAATCTTCCGGCGAAAGTCCTTGTAAATCTTTCGGTAAATTTTTTGAGATTTGTTTAAAAATTTCTTTAAACATTTTCTGAAATTCTTTTGAATTAAATAATTTGGCAGGGTCTAAATTTCTGAAAGGGTTGTTGGGATCCCCAAAACCTTTAAACATATTAAAAAAATCATTGTGTTCGTCTTCATCTTCTTCATCTTCGTAATCGTCTTTACCCGGCATAGTATCACATCCTAGTAATATATATGTAGATATTAATTTCACTTAAATTTTTAAATATAGATTTAAATATAAATACTAAGCTATAAACATAATAGCTTTTATTCTAGAAAAAATTGTTTAGTTTAATAAAGTTATTCCAATCAAAAAATTTGATACATAATATTAAAAGTAATTAAAAAATATTAAGTGGAGCTGATTTTTATTTACTCGGAATTAAGTGACGACGACAAAGAAATGTATTTAGACGTTCTTAGAGAAGCACCAATTTTGCCTTTCTCTAATTTTGTCTCTCGAGGGGATATACCTGATAGAATTGATATTTCTCGGCCAAGAAGTTATATTGATCGTGAAGTTTATAGATTAGTACGCCAGACATCGCGCGATAAATCAAGTAGGATGATACCGTTGTTAGGTTCAGCGGGCACAGGAAAAACTCATGCCTACCATTCTTTTAAAGATAAAGAGAGAGAAAATAGAAAAAAGATAGAACAAACTGTTGAAGCAGAAGAAATAGAGGTGAGTCAACTGGAACCAGTTGATTGGACAATAGTTTATGTGCCGAGTCCACCTGCTGCAATTCGGGTTTTACTCCACATCTATACTTGCATTATTGAAGAATGCGGCCCAGAAATTCTTGATATCGTCTCAAAAAAATTAGTTAAAGAAAAATGGGGGGGTAAAAAGGGGGGATTGTTTCAGAAACCTAAAATCGATGAAGTTATTCAAATGGGCATAAGAGAATTCCCTGGAATTTTTGCTGATTGTGTTAAGGCTCTTGTTACTTATCAATTAGATAAAAATAAACGAGATCTTGCTGAAAGATGGCTTCTCGGTGAAGACTTACAAGACGAAGAATTGAGTGAACTTGGAATTAATTCTGTCGTGGAAGAGGACGATGTATGCCTTGCCATGATTAAAATAATTACTGAAAATTTAGATAGAGTGCTTATTCTTTATTTTGATGAGTTAGAGTCTCCTTATAGGATGCATGGCGAAATTGCAGAACAAAAATTGCTTGAAATATTAAAACGATTATATAATGAAGTTAAAAGTTTAGTTATTGTTGTTGCTGTTTTAAAAGAAATCTGGCCACGCATTTTAGAGATCGCAGATCAACCACTACGCTCAAGGATGGAACCTGAACAAGAGCTAAAACCTTTTAGTTTGAACGATTTAAAAATATTCTTTAGCAAGTCTATGGAAACCTTTTGGGAAGATAATAATTTAAATCCTCCATTATACCCATTATTTCCGTTAAACGAAAAATTAATTGAGATGATTTATGAAAAGACGCAAGGAAATCCAAGGAACTCCATCAAACTCTGTAGGAGATTTATTGAGAAAATTGTGACAGAGGAAATGAGTGTAGAAGAATTATTAGAGGCAGGCATAGAAATGGTAGCAACAGCAAAACCTCAAACAGAAGCAGAAGAAATAATAGATTTTTCGAAGCCTAGAGAAATTATTAAAAGGACTATTGAAGAAATCTTAGCTGAAGAGGAATATATTATAATCGCAACTCCCGCTTCGGTAGCGGGAGCGGCCTTAAAAAGCATTATAAAAGTTGGCGAAGAAAAAGGAATAAAATTTAAAACTCAAATGGAATATAAATTTATGCTTGGCAAGAAATCTCAAACTTTAGCTGCTTTAATTGAAACTGGGGGTAAAAAATGGGGTTTAGAAATACCTTCCTGTAAGAATTTCGATAGAAGTGCAGGGGTTGCTGGTTATTACGCAGCTAAACGATTGAAAGATGCGATAGAACAAAAAGCTATTGATTCAGCTATACTGATCGTGCCAACTGGTAGCGGCGGTGCGAAATTTGACATGATTTTGCAAAACAATTCAGAAATTCATAAAGTAGAGTTGAACAACGTATTAGGAGAAAATTTAATAGCAAATGCGTTAAAATCCCCAACTAAAGAAGGATGGAATATTGCAAAGATAATTTTCCCCGATATTGGAGAATATGTCCCTCCTCAAGTTGAAGAACCTTCAGAGGAATTATAAGGAGCTTAAAACATCTCTTTTTAAATTAAAACTAATTAAAGTTCTTCGAAATGTTCTTTGATTTTTGTGTCTAAATTAAACAATTCCTTTGCTAGTTGGTCTGCTCTCTTGAAATTCTTTAACAATTCAGTTAAACTTATTGTTAATTCATGATCCTCAAACGAATTGGATATGTTTATTAAAGCATCTACAGGTCTGATTAACTCGTGATATAGATGAAGCTTATTATGTTGGAACTCCTCAATTTTTTTTTCCATATCTCTATGTATATTTTCGCGATCTTTAATTAAATCGGGAAATTTTACTACTTGGTCAGCTTTACTTGTCAAAAACAAGACTACATCGTTTTCTTGGATGATATTGGCTAATTCAGCAGCTTTAAGAAAGCTTTTCCTAGCCTTTTTATAAAATTTATCATTTAATAATTGCTCAGCAAGTTTGATTTCCTCTGACAACTTCTCAGGAATATCTTCACCTAAATCGATTAATTCTCTAGCTTCTTGCAACTTTCCATCGTCAAGCATATTTTTGGTTTTATCATTGATGGTTTCTTTAATCATAGTCGGTTCTTTTAATTTTTCCATTAAAGTGAAAATGGAATCAAACTCTTTTTTGAGCAACGCTTCTAATTTTCCTTTGTCCATTGAAAATTCTTTAACAACTTTAGCAGCGATGTTATCGAGTATACTCTTCAAAGAAACTAAGTCTTCTTCTTTTTTAAAGACGAAACCTAAAAATAAATTGTCTCTTTCAATAGATTCTGCGCTTATTTTTGACGAATAAAACCTTAAATCTTCTCTCCAACATATTGTATCCAAAAATTCTTTTTGGATGTGTTTTTCTTCGAAATCTTTTAAAATTTCTGGATCTATTTTATTTTCTTGAGCCAAATAATATTCTGCTAATACATTTGGTCCAAAAGATTCGTCAATTTCGTAGAGATATATTCCAACTGGCATAATAAAGATTCTCAGTTTATTTTTTCATATTAAAATTGTTATTAATTAATAGTTAATAAGCATTTGATTTTAAATTTTTATTTAATCAAAACATTTTGATATTATCTTAGAATTAATGGAATCTAAATAGTGAATTTATAAAATGACGATTATTGAAAATACCTATTGTGAAGCTTTTGAAGGCCTTGTTATTCAGTTAATGGTGACTGCCCAAGATGCTGAATTCCTAAATAGGGCTGTAAATGCTTTCACTGCTTTACCTTCTACGGTTTTTGGAGATGCTGAAGGGGGAATTGTAAGGTGGCTTTCTGAAAAAGAGACAATTGATGGAAGATTGGGTGCAATAGTTCAATTGTGGGTCACTGGTACAGGTAAAAAAGCTCAAGCTAAATTCTACGAACAATTAGGTCGCAGAATGAGACAAGGAATACTTGTAGTTCCAACCACTGCCGTTTTTGATTATTATCCTAAAAAAGTTGATACTAAATTTAATATGATGGATAATGTGGGCCATTGCGGAGATGGATACGAAGAAATAGTCAAAAAATTCGATCGAAAGCTAATTTCAGTTCCGATTATGATGGGTTATGATTTTTTAATTGAAGAAGAAATATCTTATGCGAAAGGAGTAATGGGGGGAAATTTATGGTTATTTTGCGACTCTGTCGATTCTGGTATCAAGGTAGGGCGAGAAGCCGTAAGAATCGTCGCGGGGTTAAACAATGTATGCACCACTTTTGACGTATGTTCTGCAGGTTCTAAACCAGTACCGCCCAACGCTAAATTTCCTGAGATTGGTCCACCAACAAATCATCCTTTCTGCCCAACATTGAAGGATAAATTATCCTCAGATGAATTTGAGGTTCCTGAAGGAGTTTTATCTATTCCAGAAATAATTTTCAACGCCCTTGATCTTGAAACCGTTGAGTTAACAATGGCAAAAGTAATAGAAGGAATTTTAGACATGGATGGCTTGCTTAAGATTTCTGCCGGAAATTACGAGGGAAAATTAGGTAAATTTAAAATATATTTACGAGAATTAGTTTTAAAGAAAAGCTATTTTAGTTAAAAATCTCTTTTTATTTATATGTTAAAGTTTTATCTTTTACGGGTAGAATAGGAAGTCCTTTTTTATTTTCAGAAAATATAGGATATTTTTCTTCAAAGACTCGTTCGATTTCCTCAAGCGGTAAATCGGCGTGTATCCCTCTATCCATGACGTATTCTCCAAATAGCCTACCTTCGTTATCGTATACAGCAAAAACAGCGTCATTTTCGCCATCGAATTCAACCATAGGAATAAAACCACCCTTTATTGCTGTTTTCGGGTCAAAGGAAGGTGTTAATTTTACCCATTTATTATTCAGATAAAGCTCGCTATAGCCGTGATAATGCATGACATTCGTTCCCATAAAATCTATAATTTTTTGAGAGATCTTATGATTTATCAAGTCTACTAAATGAATACTCGCGGGAATTCCAATCGCCCTCGCAAAAGAAGATAATAGTACGGATTTTGAGACGCAAAAACCATTTTTTCGTCGTAGAGTTACGCTTGCTTTAAAATTTGCCTTCATTGACGGAATATATGCATGCATGTTATATTTTATTTCATCTCTTACCCAATAGAAAAGCGCTTTTGCTTTCTCTTTCTCAGTTTCTAAACCTTCAGTAATCTCAAAGGCTTTTTCTCGGACAAATTTTTTGTTGAAGTCGAAAAATTCAGTAGGTTGTAGAAATTTATCAAAATTCCCCATGATTAAGAAAAATGTTAGTTATTTTTGAATATTACCTTTCCATTACAATTTTTAAGAAAATTAGGAAAAGTATTCAAAACTTTAGTTATTTATTGTTCAATAAAATATAAAAAAAAAAAATAATTTAATTATTCTATTCTTCCCCTTTTACGTCTAATTAATAGTAGGGTTGCTACACCTATCACTAACCCTCCACTAATAACCGAGATTAAAATAATCATTTCGATTGGCATTGGTGGAGCTTGTTCTGAAGGTATTTCTACTAGTTCTACTATAATTGAATTAACACTTTCAATATTCCCTACTTCATCAATTGCATAGTAGGAGATATTGTAATACCCATACGCATATCCAGTTAAATCAAAACCTCCAGTATAATCTATCCAAGCGGAATCATTTATTTTATACCTAATTACAGAAACTCCTGAACCTAATCCATCTTCCTCTGTAAATGTAAAAATTGTTGATGTATTTACGACATTAGTTCCACTATGAGGAATAAAAACTAGTTGCGAGCTTGGAGCATCAATATCTTTATAGATTATTACCTGTTCAAAACCTAAAAGTCCTGAGGTATCATTAGCATAGAACCTAATAGTGACTGGGCCACTGCTGCTTTTCTTTTCCCATTCAGTTTGATCAATTGTTCCTATAAATCCACTAAATGTTATATTTGTTATTCCGTCATCAATCGTATACCAGGTAGAATTCAAATTCGATTCTTCAATATCTATATTAAAATCAGGAGCATTAACACCAAAAAATCCGTTTTCCAGTGGTGCAATTATCGTAATCTGAGGAATTAAAGTATCTTTAACGATTAACACCCATGCTGAGCCTATATTACCTGCAGAATCATTTGCATAGAAAGTTATATAAAATCCACCCTCTCCGATTTTATCCCATTCAGTTTGATCGATTGTTCCCGTTAATCCACTAAATGTTATATTTAATCCACCCTCTATATTATACCACGTGTAATTCAAATTTAACTCTGTGATTGTTATATCGAAGTTAGGAGCTATACTTCCAAAATTTTCCTCATGTAATGGTGCATTAATTACAATCTGTGGATCAATAGAATCTTTATATATAGTTACATCTGCATGTCCAATATTTCCAGTTGTATCATTAGCATAGAAAGTTATAGTAATTGCACCCTCTCCGAATTTATTCCATTCCGTTTGATTGATTGTTCCCGTTAATCCAATAAACGTAATGTTAGTAAAACCTCCATCTAAAGTATACCAACTTGAGTGCAAATTTGGTTCTATAATAGAAATATCAAAGTTTGGAGCAATACTTCCATAAAATTCGTTTGCAAGTGGAGTATTTATTATAATCTGTGGAATATTAATATCTTTATAGATTAACACCCCCGCTGAACCTATATTACCTGCAGAATCATTTGCATAGAAAGTTATAGTAATTGCCTCCTCTCCGAATTTATTCCATTCCGTTTGATTGATTGTTCCCGTTAATCCAATAAATGTAATGTTAGTAAGACCTCCATCTAAAGTATACCACCTTGAGTGCAAATTTGATTCTATAATAGAAATATCAAAATTTGGAGCAATACTACCAAAAAATTCGTTTTCCAGTGGTGTATTTATCGTAATCTGAGGAATATTAATATCTTTATAGATTAACACCCCCGCTGAACCTATATTACCTGCAGAATCATTTGCATAGAAAGTTAGGTTCACTGAACCATTAAAAAGTTTGTCCCATTCAGCTTGATTGATTGTCCCTGTCAGTCCAATAAATGTAATATTTGTAAGACCCCCATCTATCGTATACCATGTAGATTCTAAATTCGGTTCTACAATGGAAATATCAAAGTTTGGAGCGATACTCCCAAAAACTTCGAAACTGAGTGGTGTATTAATTACTATTTGAGGGTCGTTGGCATCTTTATTAATTATCACATCTGCAGAAGCTATATTACCAGCAGTATCGTTAGTATAGAAAGTTAGGTTTACTGGACCATCTGAAAGTTTATCCCATTCAGTTTGATTGATTGTTCCCGTTAATCCAGTAAAGGTAGTATTTGTTAAGCCCTCATCGATCGTATACCATCTAGAATCCAAATCTGAATCTGTAATAGAAATATCAAAGTTTGGAGCGATACTTCCAAAAAATTCGTTTTCATTTGGTAAATTTATAACTATCTGAGGTACCAAGTTGTATTTTACTAAACAAAAGTGATCATCACTTTCTCCTCCGATATAAATATTCTCATTAGAATCTAAAGCAATCCCAAAAGCTGCTGTATGTGATTTATCCCATCTAACAAAACCTTGGGCATCGCCTGAAGTATTGTATTTCAACACACCCAGATAAGATCCCGCACCTATCATATTATCTTGTGCAGTATAACATGAAAGGTAAATATTTTCTGAAGCATCTAATACAATATCTCGAGCTCTAACTTCTTGATTCCCCCAAAATCCAATCTCGTTCCAGGTCTGATTATACAACTCATTCCCTGAAGAATCAAATTTCACTAAAGCTACACTAGAACGAAAAATTGATGGATGCGTCCTCTCTCCCGCAATAAATACATTATCTGAAGAATCAAAGGTGATACCGTAAGCATAATTGTTTCCCCAAGAACCCCACGTGCGGTTCCATTGCAAAGTACCTCCACTATTATATTTTACAATGTTCCACTGAAGTGACCCTATAAAACTCGTAGTAGTTCCGACCATATACACATCATCAGAACTATCAACACCAACAGTATAAGCTATATCAAAACCGCTTAAACCCCATGTGCGGTTCCATAGTAAAGTTCCTGTACTGCCATATTTCACAATAACCATATCCATATTTCCTGATCCCCAACTTGATGTTTCCCCCACTAAATACACATTGTCAGATGAATCTACTGCTAAGCCGTAAATTCTCTCATAATCGCTTCCACCCCACGTACGAGACCATTGAAAAGTTCCTGCACTGTTATATTTCACAATAAATAAATCAAAAGCTCCAAATCCTAAATCATATCCATATCCTCCCATATAAATATTATCAGAAGAATCAACTGCTACGGCATGAGCTCGTGCGTCATGAACTCCATCCCACGAACGGGACCATATTAAGTTTCCTGAAGTATCATATTTTACCAAAACTGCCTGAAATGGTGGGCTAATCCATGCATACCCTGCAATATAAATATTATCTAAAGAATCTATAGCTATATCGCGACCTGAACCGCTTATGGTGGGGCCCCATGTGCTGTTCCATTCATATCCAATTTCTTCGTTCAAGGATGCTATCGATATAAAATTATCTCCTTCGTTTTGATAGCCATCATATAAATGGACACCACTTTTTAAAAATGGACAGATAGTAAGAACTAAAATCATTAATCCTAAACAAAAAACACTTTTTTTTTTCATTTAAATTTCACCAAAAATGTATTAAGTATCATAATTTCACGATATTATTTAAAATTTTTGTCCCTCGATTTGTTTTCTTTCGTTTTTCCATAGAATTGTCATTGAAATCAGACTCTGAATTTACCATTCAGGAAAGCTTTCACTAAAAAGAAAATGTAGAAAAAAAAATATGAGGTCGCAAATTAATCTCAGTCACCGAGCTGTAACGCTATAAACGGCGACAAAAACTACGAAAAGTTGAAATATGATGGCGATCCTT
>JABUBN010000498.1_pt1 | contig 11429 bp, 16 predicted proteins | sample 7240341 | NCBI WGS metagenome assembly JABUBN01 (sample SAMN07256345, study PRJNA390944) | subsurface metagenome | isolation source: Methane hydrate marine sediment | place: Pacific Ocean: Eastern North Pacific, ODP site | reverse complement strand
AAAATACATTCACCCAAATTTGGCATTACATGGCAACAAGCATATGAACCTGTTAATTTTTCAAAGAAGGCTTCTTCGCCCTGGAGGTGTGAAAAAGATCATAGAGAAACTCTTTTCATTAGATGTGACGGAGAGGTTTATTCTTGTGCTTTATTAGAAAGCGCTCCTTGTAGTTTAGGGAATGTGAAAAAAGATAGTCTTAAAAGTATATTAAACAATCGAAGTAAAAATGCTTTTACAAAAGAACACGGATGCCCAGCCCTAGCTTTCCATGTGAACAAAAGTCTACAAAGTGTTGATCCTAGAATCTCTACTAACTTAATTAAATTAGGTTGTCCTTACGAATATAAAATTTTAAACAAAATAGTAAGATGATTTATAAATGGGTTAAAGATCTTCAGAGGGCATTGGATACGGGAAATGAAAATATTCTTGCTGATGTTCCATTGGTAGATTTGCATTGCCACGGTATTACTTCAGCTCCTTTTAGCGCATTTCAAAAATTGTCTCAGGATTTGCCGTTGCCACCGAAACAATTTAAAAATATTAAAAGCTTTAATTTGTATTTAAAACAAAATATAAACCCGTTAATTAAAGATATTAATACAATTCGTTTTTTACTTCGTTCTGCATTTCAAAGATTAATTAGTGAGGGGGTTATTTATACAGAAATGAGTTTTGATCTTACTCTTCCGTCTTTTGTAGATATTCCAATGGAAAAATATTTAGAGGCAATTAGCGAAGAGAGAAATCGTGTTTCTAAAAAATTAAAAGTTTGCATTGAAGCCGGTTTAGATCGAGAAATTGATCCACAAAAATTATTTGAACTCTTGAAACAGGCTTTGAAGAAAAATATTATTAGTGGTCTTGATCTTTATGGAAATGAAAAAGCCGCTCCTATTAAAAATTTTATTGGTTTATATAAATTAGCAGACAAACATAACCTTAAATTAAAAGCACATGTCGGAGAATCAGGTAGTGCTCTAGATGTAAAGGAAGCCGTAGAACAACTAAATCTAGATGCAGTACAGCATGGTATAAGGGCCATAGATGATTTATCTGTGGTAGAATTTTTATTAAAAAGAGGAACGATTCTTAACATCTGTCCCTTTAGTAATTTATCTTTGGGTTTAATTAAAAATCTAGCAAGCCATCCTGTTCGAGAATTATTTAATGCAGGAGTAAAGATTACAATAAGTAGTGATGATTTTTCTATTTTTGGGAAAAGCGTTGCTTCAGAATTGATTAGCTTATATAAAGAAAATATTTTTACTAAGAAAGAAATTAAAAAAATAATAGAAAATGGTTTGGCTCAAATAAGTAATGTATAAGATGAAGAAAAAAACAGAAAAACTGATTAATTTGGCTGATTTATTGCCAAATTTTATTGAAATTGAGACCTCTACTTTTTGTAATAGAAATTGTCCATGGTGTCCGAATAGTAAGTATAAACGCGGGCAAACTAGAAAATTCATCTCTCCGGAATTGTTTGTAAAAATAATAGAAGATTTTAAAAAAATAAAATATGATGGTCAAATATCACTTCATAATTACAATGAACCATTACTAGATCATCGTCTTTTTGATCATATAGATTTTATAACTAAAAAATTATCGAAAGCCAAAATCATTATTTTTACGAATGGTGATTTTTTAGATGAAAACACTTATAACAAACTGAAAAAACATAGCGTGGCCTCTCTTATTGTTTCGGTTCATGACGCTGTTAATTCGGCGGAAAAAGGTAAGATATTAATATCCAACATTTTAAAAAAAATCAACAAAAAAGAAGATTTAATCGATATTTCTGACTCTTTTGGAAAAAAACTTAAAATTTCTTCTCAAAAAATGGAAACCATTTTTTATATTCCTTATAAAAAAATGTTGACCCCTAAGGGGGGAATAATAAAAGAATTGGAAAAAGACGACAACAACTCTTTCTGTTTTTTACCTTTTTTTTCAAGCGCAATTGATTATGAAGGAAATATGAAAATTTGTTGTGAAATATATCCAGAAAATAAATTACATAAATCAACTGGTATAATAGGGAATTTAAAAGAAAGATCATTTAGTGAATTATGGTTTTCGGATAAATACAACGATCTTCGGCGAGATTTTCTTTTAAATAACGTAAAAAATGAAATATGTTTAAGTTGTCCTAAAAACAATATAAATATCCATAAGAAAAAATTAACTACATGGAAGAAATTCTTGGAAATAAAAAAATAGCCCCAAATAATGTTTCGCTTTGCAAAACAAAAACTTTTAATTACATCCGATAACAGCGTGTATGCGGCTACGGTTTCCCTAAGGGTAAGCCGCCGCCCATATCCTCGCTTCGCTCGGACTTCTCATATCCGCGAGCTAATATGCTCAGGAGGAAATTGAAGAAGCAAAGAAAATGCTTAATTATTTGATCGCTAAACACGGTAAAGATACGATTGAAGGATTAATGAAATAGGGGTAATTGCAGGAGGTTAAGTGTGTTTTTATTTAATTTCTATTACCAAAGGTGTTCTCATGAGTATTTCTTCTTTTTTCTTCTCAGCTTTCTCTAAATCTGTTTCTTTTTTTCTATTTCTATGTTTTTCTAACAACTCCAGAGCCACGTCCTTTTTTGTTTTTATTTCTGTAATAGTTTTATTGGCTTCGGTTAAATCAGCTAAGGTAGGTGGCATTTTTAAATATATCAAAAGTAAAATTATGAAAATTGCTACCAATAAAATCCAGTCAACAATTTTATATATCAGTTTCATGGAGACAATTAAGTGGAATTATTATTGTTAAAAAAATCTTCCCAATCGAAAAATTCTTTACCTAAGTTTTTTAAATTTTCCTCAGATGGTGGTGTATATCGAAATGGTTTACGTTCCCCTGATTTTTTAATTTCCCAGATAATGAATATGAGAAATATTGGAAAAGCAAGTATTGCTGCAATGCTTAAGATGGTAAATTCAAGAATAAAATTCCACAACCCACCAAATATCCAACCCAAAAATCCAATTATATTTGGTATTATGTCCTCCTATAAAAATTATAAATACAAACTTTGGTCTTCTTCTTGTGATTTTTCAGGTTTTTCTGGTATTAATATTTCACCCTTGCCATCAGCTAATGGTATTTTAGTATATTTTATTGATTTTTTAGAATCCTTGATACGAAAAAGCCCCTCAAAGAATCCTAATATAATCCATAAAATTCCCATTATTATTCTCTATTATATTATAACAGTTTTTAGTGATATGTCAAGGTATTTTTCACTATTTCCATTCAATTTCATATTTTTCTGGTACAGGTTCTAAAAACATATCAAAATGGATTCTAAGCGTATCACCTTTAAATTGCATTAGATCATCACTCCAAAAAAGTTTCGATTGGGTATATTGGGTTCGTTCATATTTAGCAAAATATATTTCAGCCATTTTTGCAGCTTGTTCTCGTGTATATCCTGTCATTTCTGCAGCGTCTAAAAATGCCGTTACCATAGTATTGAAATCATATGAAGGAATTGCTTGGATTTTCCAAGAATTTAATGAATATGGGTTAATTTTAACCCAAGGAGTCGTTGGAGCACGGCCCATAGTTATATTGTTAATTTCAATAAGTGCGCCTATTGGCTCTGAAGTAATATATAGATATTTTTTCGCACAACTACTGAAGATTAAAATTACAATTATCAAATATTTCATTTCATCCTCCTCTGAAACTATTATAAGTAAATTTTATTCATTGTCAAGGATGACAATATAAATACCTAAATTCCAAATGACAAATTTCAAACTTTGGCAGCGGAGAATGAGGCACACTCCTTATCTTGACAATGTCGAATATATTGGTAAAATCAGATAATGAAATTGCGAGTAGATAGAAATTGGGAAATACGGTCGGATATAATGTCAAAATGGAAAATGTACGACAAGAATGTCGTATGTGAACGAGTTATATGCCATTGTCGCCAATAGATTTTTAAAGGAGATGACGTGTCAGGTGTAAAAAATGAATTAAAGTCAATCGCTAGAAAAGTTAATGATCTTCTAAGCAGATATATTGGGATTCATGATGTCATTTTTAAATTTTCATGGCGAAAAATTATTCCTTTACCGTTTATTTTTAAAACAACTGACTTTAATAGTTTACATACTCAGGCAAAGCAAATTTTTTCTGAACTTGAGACCTGTCATGAACAAATCGATGATTTAATAGAAAAAACTGCACATAAGGAAAGTCGTTTTGCTCATTTTTTATCTGAGTATTGTATTGCCCTTATTGAAACAGTTTCTTTATTAAAAAAAATATTGTATCAACTTTACCTAAAAAGCCAGAATTCAAAGGAGTATGGTTTAGGTGAATATAATAAACAGTGTGATTTATATAAAAAAGCTGTGAATAAATATTCTAACATGGGTGGTAGATTGAACGAGCTATATGCAGAACTTAATCAATTATACAGCGAGGCGTCCAAACTACCAACTTCAGTTGAAGAATTACTTGAACAGGGCAATAAAAGAGATGAAAAATTTTCTACAATTTCCAATCGACCTCCAATTGACGAGATTTTATTGAAATATGGGAAGGAACCAGGAGAGATTAAGGATATATTTTGGAAATTGATGGCTAGTGGTGCTGGTGAATGTGTAGCTCAATCAGTAATAGAAAATCCAGAATTATTGTCTAAATATTTGCAAATGAAAGCTTACTGAAATTTTAGGTGGATCATAAAGTGTGGCGACAACATTGCATAACACAACATAAGCTGAAAATGCTAGGCAAGAGGTCAAGATTAACCAATGTCAACCATGAAAAAATTTGATTTTGAAAAATTTCGTAAAGAAACACCTCAACGGAATTTACGTCAGGCGGCCAAGGCCTACCTACATACAGCAATAAGACTATATATAAAACTAGAAGCAAGAGTTTCAATCTGGAATGATGTAAAATTTGGCGATTCGGCAAATATTGTTTGTTCTTTGAATAGAGCTATTGAGCACTTGCTAAAACTTAGACTTTTGAAAATAGATCCTATGCTTCTACATCGATTTCCTAAAAATGTTGAAGAATACTGTTGTGTTAAGCAAATTAGGACGAAAAATAGTAAGGACATTGAGAGACGAATAAAGGAAAAGGAAATACTTTCTCATACAATTTCTTTCAAGGAGGCTTTAGCCCGGGTAGATCTGACACAGTCTAATACAGATTATGATTTTAGATGTTTTAATGAGATTTATGCTTTAAGAAATAGTCTTGAACACCATTGGGATAGGAATGAAGAGTTTCTTCAAAAGGTTGTGGGCAAAATGTCATCGAACATAATCCCTTGTCTGAAAGAGTTCATAAAAGAGATACTGAAAGAAAAACCTGAGGATTATTTTGACAAAGAACTTTTGAAGGAAGTAGAACGGTTAGATCGTGCTATTGAAAGAGGTCATTCTTTAGAGCTACAACGCCGTCTTGAAGAGCATTTAAACTTATATTCTAAAGATCCTGATGATTGTAAGGAAAAATATCGTTATCCTACTAAGTATAGTGGGCTGGCAGAGGAGGAAACAGAAGTTAAGTGCCCGGTTTGTAAGCATCCATTACTGGCACTATGGGACTGGGAGGCTGATTATGACGTAGAAGGTACTAGTGGAGAGGGGTATATTTCCGGAGCTTTCCCAGACCCTAAATGCTTAACCTGTGTTAATTGCCATTTTTTTGTGGAAGGTGGCGATATAGATACTTATTTGCCAGATGGTCTAGATATCGAATTTGAACCGGATTATTATGATGATTATTGAGCTATCGAAAGCCCCTTCGTCTAACACTGGTTTTGCGGCTTTATTGCACTACACCTAAATCCCTTTGGCGGTTCCACAAATCCCGAGGACGCTAGGAAAAATTTATTGAATGCTCAGGAGTAAAATAAATGTCAGAAGATAAATCTAAAGATATTGAAAGTATAAGAAAAAAGTGGGGCGAGCATGCTGAGACATATGATGAGTGGTATGAGAGTTTTGAAGGCGCAGTTGAACATTATGTGGAATGGGAGCTTTTAAAAGGGTATCTTCCCCAAAACAGAGATGCAAGGATCTTAGATGCTGCTGGCGGTACTGGAAGGATAACACTGCCTTTGGCAAAGATGGGATACTCAGTTACTTTATGTGATATCTCGTCTGAGATGTTGAATGTAGCAAGACAAAAATTGTATAGAGAGGGGGAATTTTAAATGCGGTTAGATATATCGCCAATATGACAGGATATCCGAACCTACTTCGGATATAGACAAGTTGTACGAAATATAATCATTTATAATAACAAGGAGGTACTTATGAAATCAACAAAATTCTCTATAGTTTTCTTATTGGGAGTTATTCTTCTTGCAGAACCTGTTTATTCTATGAAGCCTCTCCAGCATTACCCTTGTATACCTTCAGATTTTGGTATTTTATACAGGGAAATTACTTTTAAAACAGATGATGGTCTCACTTTGAAAGGATGGTTCTATCCAGCCCAGGATACTTCGGGAATCGCCAATAATCTTGTGGGAAGAATGATAGTTGTACCGGATAGTCTAAAACCAAAAGCAAGGGAATATAATTACACTGCAGGCAAATGTCCTACTATTATTATATGCGATGGTGACGCTGGCAATATGGTTTTTTCAATATTCTACGCTTACCACTATTTCACAAAAGGTTATAATGTCTTTACATTTGACTGGAGGGGATTCGGTGAAAGTGATACATGGAATATTATTCAAGACAATCTTTGCTGTACGGAATTCCTTACCGATTACACTGCTGCTATTGACTTTGTAAAATCCCAACCAGAAGTTGATTCTGGGAAAATAGGCTTAATGGGGTTTTCTACGGGGGCATATCTCTCCTTTGCCATGATTGCAAGCAGAAAAGATATATCGGCATATATTGGGAGAGCATTAATTACTTCACTTGATGATTTAGTCATGAATCTGCATAAGGTTAACCCTGATAGAGATTTTGTAGTTCCTCAGGATTACCCAAAAGGACTATTTCCCTTGCAATCGGCAGACATGGTAAAAACGCCGGTGTTTTTGATAGTCGGCGAGAAAGATGTAAAAACTCCAGTTTGGATGTCAGAGAAAATATATGAGAAACTAAATGGACCTAAAGAACTGTGGATTGTTCCAGGTGCAGAACACGGAGGGAAAAAAGGTCCTGAAATGATAACCTATCCTGAGTTTTTTGTAAAAACACTCTTATTCTATGATAAGTACTTGGAATAATGCAAATGGCTATACATCGCACAACAGTAGATAAAAGGCTTCGCCACACTTCCAAATTGCCTTCGGCAAAACTTCAGATACACCAGAAAAGATTCTTAAAAAAGCAAAAAGACTTGGTAGTAAATCGTGAATTAAAAAAACATTTCATTGTGACTGAATGTCTACAGCTGTAAGGTAATGTTTCGCGGGGTTTATCGGGCATGCAACCTCGTCTTGACAATGTTGAATATTTTGTTAAAATCGAATATGGCGTTATGGGATAAAATTAATTCGGAGATGAATAGATTAAGTGAGATGTGTGTATTTACTACAAGATGGAGGTGTGGAGTATGTTGACCTCAAAGGATATCATAGATAAGATCGAAAAAAATATCGAAAGTATAAAAAAATACGGCGTAGGACGAATAGGATTGTTTGGATCTTATGTTAAAAATGAGCAAAAATCGGGAAGTGATATAGATATCTTAGTTGGTTTTGAAAAAGGAAAAAAGACATTTGATAATTACATGGATCTCAAATTTTTCCTGGAGGACTTATTTAAATGTAAAGTTGACCTTGTAGTTATTGAGGCCATAAAACCTGATCTAAAAAAGTACATATTAGAGAGTGTTAAATATGCCACGTGAGTGTAAAGCATACCTTAAGGATATTTTAGAAGCCATTAGTAAGATTGAAAACTACACAAAAAACATTTCTTTTAATGATTTTGTGAGGGATGAGTTGATCAAAGATGCGGTTGTGAGGAATTTAGAAATCATAGGAGAGGCTGTGAAGAACATCCCTGATGATGTCAAAAATAAGAGACCAGAAGTTGAATGGAAAAAGATTGCTGGGTTAAGAGATATACTAATACATGCTTATTTTGGGATTGATGACGAGATTGTATGGGATGTAGTTAAAAGCCGGCTTCTGGAGTTAAAGGAAAAAATAGCAGAGATACGTTCAGAAATTGAGGGGGATAGCAAATGAAGATACGTCATTTAACGTAAGGGCGGGCATACTGTAATTGTTTCGTATCCTTCTATATAACTTATTGTAGCTGCCCGATTTGCCCGCGTTCCTAAAAAAGGAGATGATAAATCATGAAGAACTTTATAAAAGAAATATTCTCAGGTACAGAATTAGTTGGAACAATAAATTTAATTTGTGGCATAATCATGGTTCTTCTTTGGTCGTATTTTGTCTTGCAATGGTGGTCTGCAGCCTTTGGATTTCTCGCAGTATTTTTCTTAATAGAAGCAATTTGGCACTATATACTCACTGATTACTTACGATATATCCATAAAGATCGACCGGGAGAATGATGATTGTCCCACCTGATAATTTGAAAAATCAGAGGGGAGGACTGAATATGAAACAATGGATAAAAAGCCGGAGGTAATTATTATGGCAGATATTAAAATAATTAATGTAAACCAGAAGAATATTGCAGAATATGAACCTACATGTTTTTTGAATCCAAAAAATGAAGGGTATCAAATAAAGCTTGAATGGTTAAAAAAGCGTTTTTCTGAAGGTCTGAAAATTAAACTATTATATGTGGAAAATGAAAAAAAATGTACTGGTTTTATTGAATACATACCAGGAGAAAATGCGTGGCGAGCTGTTGATGCAGAGGGATATATGTTCATACACTGTATGTGGATTTCTCCAAACAAGCACAAAAGAAGAGGATATGGTTCACTTTTGGTTAAAGAATGCATTAAAGATGCAAAAAAGTGTGGAAAATATGGTGTTGCTGTGGTTACAAGTGAGGGTCCATTCATGGCAGGCAAAGATCTTTTTTTAAAAAATGGATTCAAATCTGTGGCTTCGGTCAAACCATCATTTGAACTGATGGTTAAAACCTTAAAAAAAGGATCTTTGCCAAAATTCAGGGATTGGAAAAAACAATTAGAGAAATATAAAGGACTGAATATTATCTATGCAAATCAATGCCCCTGGGTTGCCAGGTCAATTAAAGATCTTAGCGAAATCGCAAAGAAAAAAGGTTTGAAATTAAAAGTGACTGAATTGAAAAACGCAAAGCAAGCACAAAATTCTCCGTCCGTATATGGAGGAGTATTTAATTTGGTCAAAGATGGAAAACTCCTCGTAGACCATTATATTTCCAATACAAGATTTCTTAATATAATTAATAAGGAGATAAAATAATAAGGATGTATTAATATGAAAACACTACCCGTTCTTTTGAGAAAGGCGGGACTTACTCGATAGAGTAAGACAAGTAACCGAACTAGGTGAGGTTATCTTGAAGAAAGAATTGCAATAAATAAACTGCGCACAATACAGTATATCCGAAATTGCTTTCTGCAGTCGCAACTTCAGGTATCCGTGAAACGTTATACTTGACAAAGTTAAAGAATTGAGTATAATCTTACTAGTAAGATATTTTGAAAGGAGATAAAATGGTTAAGTTGGCTACAACAAAGATGTCATCAAAGGGACAAATTGTTATTCCTGAAGAGATTAGAGATCGTCTGGGACTCAAAGCTGGTGTTCAATTTGTAGTGATTGGCGAGCGTGATGTTGTTATTCTCAAGGCACTTTCACCGCCTTCGATGAAAGAGTTTGGCGATTTAGTATCCAAGGCTAGAAAGCAGGCTCGCATTGCTGGAATGAAGCGGTCAGATATTGCCAAGGCTATAAGTAAAGCAAGAAGACATCGGTGAGAGTTGTACTTGATAGCAATGTGTTCATATCATATATTCTTTTCTGTCCCTCGATTTAATCGTGTACTAATGTTGTTAGCAACAAATTTGTAGTTGCCCAATTTATCCAGCCCTTTTGTAAAAGAGCGGGATTTATTGGGCATTTTGTTGTTTAATACTATATTTCTTCATCTTCCGCCATAAGGTAATGCGGGAGATTTTTAGTGTTTTTGCTGTTTTTTCCCGGTCCCAATGATTTCTTTTTAACGCCTCGAGGATAACCTCTTTCTCTATTTCATCTATTGGATCTTCAGTTTTGAGTATTCTATCTACTAAAATACTCGCTTTTTGTATGATATCATCAGGTAGATGTCCTGTTTGGATTATTCTTCCTGTACAGTGAATAAAGGCGTGTTCAATTGCATGTTCAAGTTGTCGCACATTGCCAGGCCAGGGATAATCTAAGAGCAAATCCATTGCATCTGAGGATACGTTAGTAATTGTTTTATTAAATCTTTTTCCGAATATCTTTATAAAATGTTCAATAAGAAGTGGAATATCTTCAGTTCTTTCACGCAGGGGAGGGAGTGTTATAGGAACGACGTTCAATCGATAATAAAAGTCTTCCCTGAATTTACCCTGTTTTATTGCCTGCTGTAGGTCGCGGTTTGTTGCAGTAATAATCCGAACATCGACCTTCACGGTCTTAATGCCACCAAGTGATTCGAATGCGTGTTCTTCCAATACCCTTAATAGTTTAGCTTGAATAGATAGAGGGATATTACCTATTTCATCAAGGAAGATTGTACCAGAATCAGCCAGCTCAAATTTCCCTGGTTTATCTGTCTTTGCATCAGTGAATGCTCCTTTTTTATAACCGAATAATTCACTTTCTAAAAGGGTTTCAGGCAGCGAGGCACAATCCACCTTTATAAAAGGTTTATCCTTTCTTGGCGAATTGTGATGGATTGCCCTTGCTACCAACTCTTTACCAGTTCCAGTTTCGCCCATTATCAATATAGTTGTCGACGTCGGGCTGATTGTCTGCAACAGACTATATATCTCTTGCATCTTTTTATCTTTGCCGATCATATTTGCGAAGCTATATTTCAAATTCAATTCTTCGCTTACATTTTTGTAGAAAGAAAGGTCTCTGAATGTTTCTACGCCGCCAATGATTTCATTTTCTTCATCTATTAATAGAGCAGTATTTACACTAATGGGTATAGTTTCGCCGTGGGCACTGACGATTTCGATTTCATAATCATACACAGGTATCTTTGTTGCCATGGTTTTTCTTAAAGGGCAATTGGTTTTGCATGTTTCGCTTTTCATGACCTCGTAGCATTGTTTTCCCATGACATTTTCTGCTTTATGACCGGTTATCCTTTCAGCAGCAGGATTGAAGCTCGTTATACGCCATTCATTATCAACCGTCAATACTCCATCGGTAATAGAATTGAGTATTGAAATAAGCCGGGCATTCTCCGTAAATAGCTCGGCATGCAATTTATAGACCTCTCCAATATCACGGA
>JABUBN010000497.1_pt1 | contig 11443 bp, 8 predicted proteins | sample 7240341 | NCBI WGS metagenome assembly JABUBN01 (sample SAMN07256345, study PRJNA390944) | subsurface metagenome | isolation source: Methane hydrate marine sediment | place: Pacific Ocean: Eastern North Pacific, ODP site | reverse complement strand
AAGGTAAACTCATCCGGGCAAGAATTATTGAAGAGGAAAAGATTGCCGGAGGCGAAGTTCGGATAGGAGCAAAGGTAAAGCTCAAAGACCTGGAATCAGGAGAAGAACTGGAGTATACTCTCGTCTCAGAAATAGAGGCAGACTTCACCTGTGGCAAGATCTCTATCACCTCTCCTGTAGGTGAGGGCTTATTGGGCCATAAGGAAAATGATATAGTCCAGATTAAGATTCCTGCAGGAAATCTGAGATACAAGATATTGAAGATATCGAGATAACAAATACGCCTGCCTACTTTTCACGTTCTCTCCCGACGAAAGAGAGATTTCAATCTGGCGGATAACTTACAAGACCTTTGCCTTAGCAAGGTATCTACACCGGGATTTGCTATCATTGATTGATTATCCTATATTTATGTCACAGTGACTTGTCGCAGTAGATGTCACAGTAATTCATAATAACCGGTAGGATCTGTCTTACTTTTGGCCATAACTTTTACCAGTTTTAAATCAACTAATTTCTTCAAATCTCTCTGGGCAGTCCTCCGAATAACACTAAATTTTTCTCAATTATGTCCCAGGAACATTTGAGTCTTTTAAGTCTTTTCCTTTCAGATGACAGCATATATTTTTACAAAAGCCCAACTTCTTTTTCCTTCTCTTTAAAACTTTTCTTTTTATCATATATTTCCTTTATATGTTCTGGAGTAATGGGAATAACCAAATCTTTGAACCCTAATGAATAAGATACGCTGTGTATTTTGCTGAATTCTAAAGATGGAGTAATTATCCGTGGCAAAGTACTCCATAGTCTGTAACATCTATAAAGTTTATTAAGTGCTCTATCAACTCCTCCCGAGAGCTCAACTTCAAATGCATATGTAGGGGTACCCCGGAATTCTCTTCTCCAGACAACATCAATTCTTCTATTCTCATTTGGTATTGAAAACTCTGTTTGAGGATAAAAATTTTGAAGCTTACCTATTTCTTCAAGAATCCTTATTAGATTTGTATGTAAATCAGTTGAATACTTTACCGTGGGCTGTTCTCTTATTACTGCTAATTCTTCTACAGTTGGTTTACTAATTCCAACAGCAACTACTGACCATAAAGAAATTTTTTCTTCTATTTTAGTAACCTGCTCAGCATTCAAAGCAATAATTTGTTTTCCATGCAAGTCAGTTCCTGAAATGTCAAATTCAGAACTTGCAACAGGTCCTTTACCAGCTAACCACATATTGGGAGGTAGCAAACAAATTGGCTGAATATAGAAATGTAATGGCCATTTAACAATATTAGTTTGAATTTCTTCTTCCCAATATGGATCATCACTCCTAAATTTATTTAATATAACTCCCTTGCCAATTATTCCTCTAGCTTCTCTTGCAGCATAGAAATAAATAATATCTCCCGATTGTATTACATCCCAAGCAGATCTTTCTCTTTCCGTAAATCCCCAAACAGGTGGATTATGTTCAAATGCACGATACCAATTTTTTGTAATACCCACAATAAGATAATTTTTAGGATTCACTTTCATCTGTCGTCTTAGCACCTATTTACAATTTATCTCATATATAAAATCCACTATTAACCACCTCTAGCAAAATAGGGACAGCGACTATTTTTACCTTCGGCGGAAGCCGACAAGGGCGGGGTTAAATCAGAATGAGTTTTCTAATGATTGTAAAGAGTTCGAACCAATAAAAATGGCTCCAAATCTAAAATCTCAACGAATTGTCCCAGTAATTTTACCTAATACAATTCATAAATGCAAGAAGAAAAACCTTAAATAAAGAAAAATCGTAGGCTCGTACCCAAATCCGCACTCGTACTGCTCCCTTAGTACCCTGCCACACCTTCGGCGTGGCAGTTTTCCCCTGCCAGTTTCACCGGCGGGGTTTTGCTCACTACCCCACAGAAGCCTTTACCTACTTAAGTAAGAGCAGAGGCAAACGAGCCCAAGCAAAAGACTACCTTTTTAAAAAATAAATTTTGTTTGACGACTCTTCAAAGATAGAATTTTTTGCACGGGCGAGGACGCAAGTGCGGTTTTTCCATAAAATAAAGCAAATTTTTCTCTTTAAGACTTGAGAGCTTATTGAATACATGCCTTAAAAAAGAAACTAAGGGGGATACCATGCGCCTAAACCTGTCCCTAAAGAGAAAGGAGTCTTTGAAAAAGGCAGAAAAATATGTTATATATATAAAAAAGAGAGGGAGTTGAATGATATTAAATAAAGCTCTTAGGGCTTATCTTATCTTTTCCTGCCTTATTTATGCAATGTTTCTGCTCTCTTTCGCAGAGAGCCTATCTTCTGAGAAAAAAGGAAATATTCTTCATAAACAAGCTGTCCGTTATGCTCGAAAGGGAGCTTTTGAGCAGGCTCTGGAACTGATTAAGGAGGCTTTGGAAGAAACAGATAGCGCCCCTGAGGTTGTCTGTGACTATATTGTTATTCTCGTCTGGTCGGGACAATGCCAGGAAGCTATCAATATTTATGAAGGGTTTTCTCCGACATATGACCCCCCCGATTATGTACTTCCAGAAGTTGCCAAGTGTTACCGCATAATTGGTGAATATGATAAAGCTATCCATCTCTATAAAAAATATTTGGGTGCGAAAGGCGCAGATGAACAGGCTACCAAAGGACTCATCTACACTTATTTGGATGCTGGTCAGCTGGATATTGCCCGTCAGTATGTCCAGAACAAAATGGAAAAGGATAAAGAAAAAGGAGAACGGTTGCAGTTATATCTTGCAGATATTCTTCTTCGAGAAAAGAAAGTAAATGATGCTGAGGCTATTTACCTGAGGGCCTTTGAAAAAGATCCCGATAATACACATGCTCAGTTAGGAGTAAGCAGAATATCGATCATAAAAAAGAAATATAAGGAGGCTGAAGATATTATCGAGAAGATTTTAGACAAACACCCTAGGAACATTGAGGCTCTTTTCTGTAAGGGGGAACTTTTAGAAGCCCAACGGGAGTATATAGATGCCTATAAGCTTTATGAAAAAATTTTGAGCATTTACCCAAATAGTCAAGTAGCGCGCAATTTGAAGTATCGTGTGCTTATGAATATGGGTAACAATAGCTTAGCCAGGGAAAAATTAGAATTGTCAAAAGAGCAGATTGACCATGAAATTCATCAACTACTCTGGGGAAATGAGGCTATGGTTCGGATTTGGTGGAGAGAGCCAGAGATTGCTTTGAAAATTTTAGAGAGAAACATGAATTATGCCCAGATTGATACGGGAAAAAGAGTCTATCCTGTAGATTATCCTACAAAGTTTCTCTTAAGAACTCACTACGATAGGATTTTAGCCCTAAGACAGAAAGAGGATATGGAGGAAGTTGTCCAGGAATATGAAAATCTTAAAAATATGGATGTGAAACTTCCTCCCTGGGTTGTTGTAAATACAGCTGATGCCTATCTCTACCTCCAGCAGCCTGAGAAAGCCTTGACTCTTTACAAAGAAGCTTTCCAGAAACAGTGGGACCCTCGATACGGGAGTACGAGGATGTCAATCTATTATACCTTAAGGGAATTGGGAAGGTATAAAGAAGCTGCGGGTATTTTGGAGCAACTTGATAAAGAGATGCCTGTGCGGATTATAGATAGAGGTATTTTGAAGGATAACTGGCGGAAAGAAGAGATTGCCTATAATCGTGGCTGGTGGTTTCTCTACCAGGATCGATTAGCTGAAGCCCAAAAGTATCTTCAACAACTTCTTTATCGTGCACCATTTAATACCCATATCCGCACAGCTTTAGCCCATACATACCTATGGAGGGGTTGGCCACGTTTGGCACTTGAAGAATTTGAAATCATCTACACAATAGACCCTAAAGATGTTGCTGGTGAGATTGGCTACTGTTACGCATTAAACGAAAATGATCGTGGAGAAGAGGCGCGACGCATAGCTAAAGAGCTTATTAAGAAATACCCAAAAAATAGACATGGTCAACACCTTAATCGGTATTTTGAGGTTCAAGATATACGTACATTTACCCTTGATGGTGGATTAACCCATGAGCATCCTGGTGTTCATGGTACATATTGGTCTGTTAGAATCGATCAGCCATTGAATCCTTGGCGTAAGATCTTCATTAAGTATGTCTGGCGAGATATTTCACAGAGAAGCCTTAAAGAAGCTACACGACGGGGAGTTCTGGGAGTAGATTGGCGTCTTAATCGAGATTGGTGGTTTATTGGAGCTATATCAGTAGATGGAGGCGGTAATAATTTTGGTTATTCTGGTGAAATTACCTTCAATCCCAATGATTACCTTTCCTTTAACTGTCTATATGATTCATATAGTTTATTTATTCCTCTACGAGCAAGAGTTCATGGAGTTGAGGCTGAACAGTGGAGATTCATCCAGCGTTATCGTCAGGGCGAGAGTTTCTTAAGTGAAGGAAGAGTATCCCTATATCAAATGTCGGATAATAACGAGCAATGGTCTTATACCATTAGATTAGATAAAGCTCTCCTGACTCGAGCTTACTGGAAGACACGCCTGGCCTTAGAAGGTTACGGAATAAACAATTCTAAAACCGATGTTCCATATTTTAGCCCAGAGTATCTTTACTCAGTTTATCTGGTTCCTATGGTTGAACATGTTTGGTACAAGCGCTATAAAAAAGCTTTAGTGGATCGTCTTTATGTAGGATTGGGAACACAGTGGCAGAAAGGGTTTTCTGCGGAAGACATCTGGTATATTCGCTATGAACAGGATTACAGACTTTCAGATACTTTGACATTCTTGCTTGGTACGACCTATTCCCAACAAAATTATGATGGAGAAGATACGGATGTATTGAATTTTTACATAACAATTAAGAAAAATTTTTAGCGAAAGGGATATGATGAGAAGATTAATAGTATTCATTTTTACAATGTTTTTTATTGTTGGTTCCTCAGCTGCCACAGAGTCTTCAGCCAGGAATACCTTTCTTGTCCTTTCTTATCACGATATTCCTAAAGATGTCTACTTGGATAAATATGCTGTGGATCAAGCTTCTTTTATCCAACAGATTGAATATCTACGTACTCATGGGTATCACTTTATCAGTTTAGAAGAGGTGATAAAGGGGGATATCCCGGACAAGGCAGTTTTACTCACATTTGATGATGCTTATTTATCTTTTTATGAGTTTGTCTACCCCACCCTTAAGTTGTATGGTTATCCGGGTGTTCTGGCAGTGGTAACTAGCTGGATAGATAATCCTCCTCCCGACATCAAAGCGCCTCTTATGAGCTGGAAGCAACTTAATGAAATAGCTAAGAGTAATCTCGTAGAAATTGCCAGTCACACTCAAAATCTTCACCGTGAGGTCCTTTATAATCCCCAAGGAAATAAGTCGTGGGCTGTGGTAAGTCGGGTCTACAATCCTAAGACAGAGACTTATGAGACCGAGGACGATTATCGCCAAAGAATACATGATGATTTTCTGTTATCACGAAATATTTTAAGGAAAAAACTTGGTGTGGATGTTCGGGCGATGGTCTGGCCTTACGGAAAATATAATCAAATCTGTACTGAAGAAGCAAAAAGAGTTGGTTTTGAGGTGATGTTTACTATTGAGAATAAATGGGCCCAGGCAGATAATCTTAATGTCATACCTCGCTGTATGGTTACGAAAAATCCTCCCATAGAAGAATTTATTAAAGATTTCAAACAGAAGTTTAGCAAACCTATCCAACATAGAATTATGCAGGCTGATTTAGATTTGATATATGATCCTGACCCTGTTCAACAGGAGAAAAATTTAGATATATTTATAGAGCGCACTTTTAACATGAAGGTGAGTGCTGTTTATCTGCAAGCTTTTTGTGATGAAGATGGGGATGGTAACGTCTGTTCAGTCTATTTTCCTAACCGCGTTCTTCCTATGCGGGCTGACCTCTTCAACCGTGTGGTTCACCAGCTTTCCATCAGGGAGATTGAAGTGTATGCCTGGATGCCTATGTTGAGTATTGTTCTGCCTAACGAGGATGAGAACAAGAGTTTGAGGGTTAAAGAGTTTCGCAATGGAGAGAAAAGATTGTCAAGTTCGTGGTATCAGCGCCTGTCACCTTTCAGTCCCGAAGCACGTCGAAAACTGGTAATGCTTTATGAAGATATGGCTATAAATGCCAGAATTGCTGGAGTCGTTTTTCAAGACGATGGTTACCTGAATGACTTCGAAGACTTTCATCCTGCTGCCTGTGAAGAATATCGAAAGATCAGTGGTAATGATAATATACCATATCAAGAGCTTAGCCCGGAGCAAAAGAGAAGATGGATGAGGCTTAAAACTAAGACGCTAATTGAATTGAGTGAGAAATTAAAAAAGGCAGTTTTTCGCTATAGACCGGATGCACTTTTTGTGCGTACATTATATGCCCTTGTGCTGATGGAACCAGAGAGCGAGGAGTGGTTTGCTCAAAACTACGCCGATAGTCTAAAGGCATATGACTATGTTATGATTATGGCTTACCCTAAAATGGAAAAGGTTAAGCACCCAGTACGATGGTTAAAAAAACTCGTCCAAGAAGCTAAAAAATATCGTAGTGGTCTTCAAAAGACAATCTTCAAGGTTCAGACATACGATTGGGATAAAGAACGCTGGATTAACACAAAGACAGTAGATAAGTGGTTAAGGGTATTGGTTGCCTCAGATTCCTGGCATGTGGGTTACTACCCGGATAACTACACTGAGAACAAACCCGATGGAAGTATTATCCGAATGACGATGTCTGTAGAAGATTTCCCTTTTAAGAGGAGATAAAATAATAAGATGAAGCTTTTATGGCACTTACTTAACTATTTTGTTTTCTTATACCCTCTTTATATGAGTTTCATCTGGACAGCAGGAGGATTATCCTTCTATTTCCGTCGGGAGCGGAAGAAATATTCTCCTCTTGACACATATCCCTTTTTTTCTATTGTCATCCCTGCACATAATGAAGAGAAACATATTAAAGATACTGTAAGTAATCTTGAAAATTTGAATTATTCTCCCTACGAAGTAATTGTAGTGGATGATGGAAGCATAGATAAAACTCCTCAAATTCTAGACGAACTTGTAAAGAAATACTCTAGTTGGCTTAAAGTAATCCATTTGAGTCCTAATAGCGGCAAGGCTAAAGCTCTAAATGTAGGAACGCTTTTTAGTAAAGGTGAATTAATTCTAGTCATGGATGCAGATTGTCTTCTGGATAAAAATGCTCTCCAAAGTATGGCTTGGCATTTTGTAAATTATCCAAGAGTGGGAGCGGTAACCGGCAATCCTCGCATTTTAAATAGAACAACTTTATTGGGTAAAATACAGGTGGGAGAATATTCCAGTATCATAGGTTTGATAAAAAGGACACAGCGCGTTCTGGGTAAAATCCTCACTGTGTCCGGGGTTATCGCTACTTTCAGAAAAAGCGCTCTCTATGATTGTGGCTTTTTCGATGCCGATACTGTTACAGAGGATATTGATGTGACCTGGAAATTGGAGAAGAGATTTTGGGATATCAGATATGAACCCCGCGCTTTATCTTGGATACTTGCACCTGAAAGTGTAAGAGGTATCTGGAAGCAGAGAGTTCGTTGGGCACAAGGAGGAGTGGAAGTTGTAAAGAAGCATTTTAATGTGTGGTCTGATTGGAGACAAAGACGATTATGGCCCATTTACATAGAGTATGTAACCACGATATTGTGGGCTTTTTCACTTGCCTTTTTAGCTGCTTCTTGGTTGGCTGCCTATTTCTTGTACTATTCGGGTGTAATTGGTGTTGCGCCCATACAGCCATTTATACCTCCTGCATGGACAGGCTCTATTCTTGCTTTAGTTTGTCTGTTTCAGTTCATGGTAAGTTTGTATATAGACCACCACTACGAAAATAAATCTTTATTGAAATGTTACCTCTGGGTTATCTGGTATCCTCTTTTTTATTGGGTAATAAACGCACTAGCAGTACTTATTGGTGTGTATAATGTTTTTATAAGGAGAGGAGGGATTTCTGTGAGATGGAAAAGTCCCGACAGAGGCCTGCACACCCTAAAATAATAGATAGACCCGAACTTAAATCTCCTCTGAGACATTTGGTAGAGGGTTCAATCACACTTGCTCTCTGGGCAATATGGTTATACTGGATATTACCTCTTTTGACTCTATTTCTATGGTTCCTGGGATTTAAGCTTTTTTACCAGGCACTTTTTGCTAAAGCTGGCTTTGCTGAATTAGTGGAAGTTTTAAGAAACGGTGGATTGGCTATTTTAATTATCATCATATTGAAATTTACTTGGATTTATTATAATTACTTTCTAATTTTTAAACGAAAAGGGGAGAGAAGAAAACAGGTGCGTATTTCTTCCCATAAAGTTGTTGCTCAGTTTTTTGATGTTGATCCTGAACTTTTAGAAAAAGCGAAGAAGCATCGTCGAATAAATGTTGTCTTAAAAGATAAAAGAATTATCATTAATACTTCCTGAACTTGTACTTATGAAACTTCTTATTGACCTCAGCCTTCGCGCCCTTCGGTGAGCTAGTGTGGTCGCGAATAGCGATATTGCTTCGCTCATCAGGACTGGCTCCAGAATTAAAATCTCAGCGAATTATTCCAATAATTTTATCAGATTATTCAAGTAGTCATCAAATTTTTGATTATCTGAATCTGGATTCCCATTTAAAATTGTTATTTTCATATTTATTTTCCTTTGTAAGCAAAATAGGGACAGCGGTTATTTTTGCTAATGTTTTTACCTTCGGCGGAAACCGACAAGGGTGGGATTAAATCAGAATGAGTTTTCTACTGATTTTAAAGAGTCCGAAACGTTAAAGATGGCTCCCCGAGAGGACCAAAAATCCGAACTTTTTCCCTAACTCTCATTTTGGGCCTTCAAAACAGAAGGAAAAACAAGCGATTTCCGCTATTTTACTGCCTTAAGAACGGAATCGTGCACTTTGGCCCGTTCCCTCAGAGCCAAGGAAAAAGCCCCGGATATCACAAGAAGACCGACCAAGGAAGCAACCACGATTGCCAGGATGTTACTCACTAAGATGCTCAGTGTTAAAAAGGCCAACGGCCAATTAGAAAGACTCACAAACTATTCACCACCCTACTCCTGTCTTTGGCTTTTAATCTTTCAATAATTTTACCTAATACAATTCATAAGTTCAAGGAAAAAAGAATTTATAGCTTCCTACATAATGCAGAAAATTATGGGTTGACAAGGAGTAATATCTACTGTTAAGATATGACTCGTCTACAAAAAGCAGAAAACTCTTAGAAAGAGATGTATCAGGAGTGGAAAAGAGAGGTAAAAATAGCTACCATGAGAAAAGAACCTATCTATATGAGCAGAGAAGGATATGAGAAATTAAGAAAACAACTCAAGTACTTGAAAGAAGTAAAGCGAAAAGAGATTGCTCAGGCACTCGAGCACGCCCGCTCCCTGGGAGACCTCTCAGAGAATGCCGACTATGATGCGGCAAAAGAAGCGCAGGCATTTAATGAGAAAAGTATCGCCGAGCTGGAAGGTAAACTCATCCGGGCAAGAATTATTGAAGAGGAAAAGATTGCCGGAGGCGAAGTTCGGATAGGAGCAAAGGTAAAGCTCAAAGATCTGGAATCAGGAGAAGAACTGGAGTATACTCTCATCTCAGAAATAGAGGCAGACTTCACCTGTGGCAAGATCTCTATCACCTCTCCTGTAGGTGAGGGCTTATTGGGCCACAAGGAAAATGATATAGTCCAGATTAAGATTCCTGCAGGAACTCTGAGATACAGGATATTGAAGATATCGAGATAACAATGAAGAAATGGGGTCAGAGTGATTTTTTAGGCCTTTTTGATTATAAGTTATCGTCGGAGAAGTTTCAATATCCAATACTTTGGACTGTATAAATGAAGCATTTGCTGCATAAATTTAACATTACCTAAACCACTTGCGAGCTTTCTAATCTCTTCATGGTTTAAAGAAACCCTACGACCAAGGTATTCCTGATATTTTTCTAAGCCACCGTTGGCAATAAAACATCGAATTTGTTCTAACTCACCATTATCAAGCCAAACTCCATGATCAGCACAAATATCAACAATGACACCGGAAATTTTCTTAAAATTTTTCTTCAGCATCAATGCTCCACATCGGATACACGGATGATATCTTTCTTTTTTTGTGAGTGCTTTTTTTAGATAAGTATAAGGAACACTCTCATCTTTATATGTGTCTCTTTCTGAAGATAACCTTTTAAAATCCCGGGTATCCACCCATACGCCTTCACATTTGGGGCATGCATAAATTACTGTTCCTCGATAACGACGGAGCGTTAATCTAGATTTGCAACCAGGACAATAAGGGGTTTTCATCGTTATTTCTCTTTTATGCTCTCCACCACAGAATGGACATATACGCATTCTTTTACTGAATTTTTTCCCACAATATTCACATGTTCTCGTATCGCTCATAATATTAACTCCTAAAAAATATTATTGTGAAAGACATACTTTTTCCAAAAATCGATAATCGAAAATAGGCCGCAATAAGGATTTTTTATAGATTTTTTGTTACCTATTTTTGATTTCGCTAAATATGTTTCTATGCTACTAGCTTCCCTTGCATAACACAGGAGCTCAGCGGGAGGAAACCGAGCCCAAAAGGGCGAGGTTTACGATTCGCTGGATTGAGTTGTTATGAACAAAATTTGTTGCTCTGAATAATATATAAGTAATGGCTCCACATGACATTAATGGCTGTCATCAGTCGTATGGGTCTAACTTCTTTACCTTGCTCAAACGTATAGATTTCACCAGCTAGTGTATATTTTCTTATTTGGGGAAATTTATAGACACCGCCCTGATGCAAACTGTTACGCGTCAATCTCATTGCATTAAACTCTTCTAGTATTTTAGAATATTGTTTACTATCAAAACCACTATATTTTAGAATATCTTTGTATGAATCTTCCAGTGATTTTTCTGATGTATTCGGTATACTTTTATGTAATTTTCTAATTATTTTCTCGAAGATATTCCAAACCATAAATAACCCTCCAATATTTTGCCACCGAATATATTCCTGTAAAACCATTTTTTGTCTAAACAGGGAGAAATATCTTTTGAACATTTGATCAGTGGGAAGTAATGACTTATTTTTGAGCAATTCTAAGCTGGCATGAGAAAGCAACTCGAAATAATAAATAGTGGTAAAATTCATGATGTCTTCCGCAAATTTATTTTGCTTTACTTTACCGATTTTTAATAATCCTTCCATTTCTTTCTGAAATTTTTCTATCTCAATTAAGGTATCTTTTATGGTAGCCATATCTTTTTTATTTATTTATAACATAAAGATGAGCGATTTTGAACGAGCGCAGCGAGTTGAGCGGAAATAGATAATTGAGAGGACGAAGGAAATCAATCATAACTCATCACCTCCATCCACGCCCGTCCGCAAGGGGGGC
>JABUBN010000496.1_pt1 | contig 11457 bp, 16 predicted proteins | sample 7240341 | NCBI WGS metagenome assembly JABUBN01 (sample SAMN07256345, study PRJNA390944) | subsurface metagenome | isolation source: Methane hydrate marine sediment | place: Pacific Ocean: Eastern North Pacific, ODP site | reverse complement strand
CCCCATCGCTAAGATTCTTTATCGCTTCTCTCGCAGCAGGTCCTATTATATCGTCAATGAATTTCAAATCCAATAGATTCCTGAGCAGTTGTGCGTGCTGTTCCAGAGAGGTAAAGTCATCCCTACCAACACGACTCTGATGTGCGAGGATAACCACTCTCGCTTTTTTCTCCGAAAGCTCGCGTATAGTTTTTGCATTCTCTAATATTCTCTCCTTCATCTGCACTTTTCCATCTATAACCACCGAATTTATATCCGCCCGGAAGAGCACTATCTTTCCTTCTACGTCGAAATCATCTATTGTCAGGAAGTCACTCAACTGTTCATTCATTTCCTCCACCCTCCTTTTAGCCCCGTATTTCCTATCTCTACACTCCCTGTTCCTCTATCCTCTTTATCATGTCCACCACTCTGCAGGAGTAGCCCCATTCGTTGTCATACCACGCAAGCACTTTCACTAAACTACCTTTGCCGCCTACACCACCTATCACATTTGTGTACTCCGCATCAACCACCGCAGAATAGTTCGAGCCGATATAATCTATGGAAACGAGAGGCTCATGAGAAACAGCGAGAATTCCACTTAACGATGCCTTCGACGCTTCTTCAAAAGCGCGGTTCACCCCCTCAATGGTAACTACGCTACCCAACTCCACTACGAGGTCAACCACGGAAACGTTAAAAGTGGGCACTCGCAACGCTATCCCGTCCATTTTACCCGCCAGCGAGGGTAATACGAGACCTAATGCTGCCGCCGCTCCGGTTGTCGTTGGTATTAGAGACATAGCTGCGGCACGTGCCCTCCTCAGGTCTTCATGCCTTCCATCGAGAATCCGCTGGTCGCCCGTATAAGAATGAACGGTGGTCATGAACCCACGATTTATGCCAAATTCGTCGTTCAACACTTTCGCCACGGGAGCCAGGCAATTGGTGGTACAAGAGGCAAGCGAGATTATGTTATGCGACGCAGGGTCATACGTCTCGTCATTGACGCCCGGGACAAGAGTAACGTCAGGGTCTTTTGCAGGTGCTGTTATTATTACTTTTTTACAACCCGCGTCAATGTGTTTCGATACGCTTTTTCTATCTCGGAACTTCCCCGTTGATTCTACTACCACGTCCACGCCCAAATCGCGCCATGGCAACTTCGCCGGATCGTTTTCTGCCAATATCTTTATCTGCTTTCCATTCACGACCAGCGTGTTCGTGTCTTTATCCGCTATTATCTTTCCGCCCTCCCTACCGTGCACGGAATCGTACTTTAACAGGTGCGCCATCCAGGAAGCCTCCGCAGCGTGACTGTTTATTGCCACAAAATCCACGTTCGAGTCGTTGCGTAACGCCGCTCTGAATACAATTCGACCTATTCTACCCCATCCATTTATTGCCACCTTCATCATGTGTAGCTATTTGTTATCTAAACATATAAAGTCCTATTTTTATTTTTAAAGTGTATAATAAAACGAGGTGAAAAAGGAAAGATGAAAGTTAGGGATGTGATGAGCCGCCCGATTATCGCGGAAGATAACGAAACTTTGGTCACTAAAATAGCGGAGGATATGGAAGAATTGGGAATAGGGAGTGTGGTGATAACGAAAGAGGGTAAACCAGCGGGGATAATTACTGAACGCGACATAGCGTTAAAGGTTCTTTTGAAGGATAGAAGGGCAAGCGAAACAAAAGCGAAAGAAATAATGGCTTCTCCTCTGGTTACCATCGAGCCAGAAGCGTCAGCGGAGGAAGCGTGCAAACTCGCAGCAAGGAAGCGGATAAAAAGACTGCCGGTGGTTGAAAATGACGTGCTCATAGGAATCGTAAGTATTCGTGACCTATTGACGAGGAAGCCGGAGTATGTGAGGGAATTCTACTTCTAACTAACTACAGCAGCCCCTTTTCCATCAATGCCCTCATGGTTCTCTCGCAGGCAGTTGTAGCATGCGATACTGCTCTTCCGAGGTTTGCATGCGCCTCCTGATAATCCGCCTCTTCTACCCTTCTTTTTACCTGCGTTACCTTTTCTTCCACCTGCATGAATTCTTGCATTCCAGTCGCGTTCAATGCTATTCCCGTCTCTGTGGACAAGGCGTCGAAGAAAGCAAACACCGCTTTTTTCGCACCCTCTAATTCACTTTCCTTCAGCGTTTCTATCACCATCAGCATTTTGGAGCCGATTATCAGCTCAGATTTTATCCGCTCTGCGAATTGATAACCTATTATCTCGTTTTGCGTCATAACCAGGGGTAGCTTTTATCTCACTACACTAAAAAACTTTTTGTTTTTATAAGTGCACATGATATTGAGCAATTAGCATGCCATCAACAATATTAGTCGGGGGATTTTTTGGTGACGAAGGTAAAGGCAAGATTGTAGCGTATCTCGCAAAGCATGACGAGCCGGACGTGGTTGCACGAGGAGGAGTAGGACCCAATGCGGGGCATACGGTTGTGGTAAAAGGGAAGGAATATGCATTGAGGATGGTGCCTTCGGGGTTTGTATGTGAATCTGCACGGCTTCTGATTGGCGCTGGCGTATTGGTTGACCCACGGGTGTTCAAAGGAGAAATAGCTTCCTTCGGGCTGCAGGGGCGAGTAGGCGTGGACCGGCGATGCGGCATAATCGAAGAGGAACATATTGAAGAGGATAAGAGGGACACGCATTTAAAGGGCAAAATAGGGTCCACGGGTTCCGGATGCGGACCTGCGAATGCAGCGAGAGTTTTTAGGAAGTCAAGACAAGCGAAGGACGTAAAGGAGTTGGAAGAGTTCCTTTGTGACGTGCCGTTGGAAATAAACGAGGCGTTGGACCGTGGGAACGGTGTGCTGATAGAAGGCACGCAAGGTTTTGGCATTTCTCTGCTCTACGGAACGTACCCCTTCGTTACGTCTAAAGACACGACTGCTTCACAGATGGCTGCTGACGTGGGCATGGGTCCTACACGAGTGGATGACGTCATCGTGGTATTCAAGTCATTTCCAACGCGAGTGGGCGAAGGTCCGTTTGAAACGCAAATGACGGAAGAAAAAGCGGCTGAATTGCATATCGAGGAGTTTGGCACGGTTACAAGACGGAAAAGACGGATAGGGGAATGGGATGCAAAGATGGCTGCTTACTCGGCGATGATAAATGGAGCGACAATGGTGGCATTGAGCGGTGTGGACAGGTTAGACGCTTCATGCAGAGGTGTGAGGGAGTACGAAGAGTTGAGTAAAGAGGTAAAGGATTTTGTGGCTAAGGTTGAGCGCGATACACGAGTGCCCGTGAAGCTGATTTCCACGGGACCTGAACTATCGGAGATAGTGGATTTGCGGGGGTAAATTATGGACAGTGAAAGGTTGCGAAGATACATTGACAAAATAGAGCACATAGAAGAGCGGATGGAGGATATAAGAACGTGGCTAAATGAGGTAGAGGGTGTTGGAGAGATGGACAAGAAAACGAGACTTGCAGTTTATAAAGCCATGCAAGAAGTGGTCGAAGCTTCAACAGATGTAGTCGCAATGAGTCTAAAGGACGAAGGTAAGCTACCAAAAGATGATTATACAAACATAGAAAAGATATTCGGGTTAGATATAATAGATACAAGAATAAAAGAGGCTTTAAAAGAAGCAGATGGTTTGAGGAATAGATTAGTTCATGAATACAACGAACTAAACGATGAAATAGCCTTAGAATCAATACAGGAACTTTTAGTGCCGATAGAAGAATTTATGGAAATGGTGAAGAAATGGATGAGGAAGAGCGAATAAAAGCGGATTTCGCATTTCTGGCGGAGGACGAAAGAATTCTCGCAGTCCTTTTGTTTGGCTCTGGTGCAAAAGAGCAAGCTGATGGGAGGAGTGACCGGGATTTCTGTATTGTTGCACCGGAAATAAGAAATAAGAAGGATATGAGCGTGGTTTTGAGAAGAATTTATGAAAATATAGATGTGTCGGGAAAAAGATATGATACATGGCTATTTGAAGAGCTTCCGCTATACATGAAGGTTCAGGTTATTGAGAATCATAAAGTAGTGTTTTGCCGCGATTTACCCTCGCTTTATGAATATTTCTATTTTTACAGGAAGGTGTGGGGAGACCAAAAGCATAGACAGGAATTGGACAAAGAGGAATTGATGGGTATTCTTGAGAAGATATAATTTAAAACTTTTCTTAGAAAGAAAGGATTTACCAACAACTTTTTTACCTTCGGTAAAAACCTTGACTAAAAACATACCCATATTTGTTTTTCTTTTTTGTGAAAAAGAAGAAATAAGGGGAGAATTGATAAAAGAAAAGAAAATAGCCTCAGAACCAAGCAAGGAATCTGAATCTATAACCATAGGGTGTGAAGGAGAATCAGAACAATGGGGAATAATAGGAAAAATATCTGGAAAGAAAGTGCTTATTGATCTCAATGAGCCACACACTATATCCCTATTTGGCATTCCAGGCTCAGGAAAAAGTTACACATTGGGAGTCATTACTGAAATGGCCGTGAAGGCAGCGCAGAATATCTCAACCCTTGATAAACCCCTTGCCTCTGTCATCTTCCACTACAGTAAAAAGGAAGCTTATACCCCTGAATTTGAATCGTTCACACGCCCAAACAGGAATCAAGAGGGTATTAATAGATTGTGGGAGTCGTATAAGGCGGAGCCAATGGCAATCCAAAATATTGATAGCATCACAAGATCCGCCTTCGGTGAATGCTAAGGTAATTGAACTATCGGACGTTGTTCTATTGCATCGGATGAATTCGCCAGAATGGTTGAAACATATCCAGGGCAAAAATAGCGCTTTGAAAAAGTTAAAATCCGAGGATTTGAGTTCATTGAAGAGTGGCGAGGCATATATATGGGCAAGTAAATCTACCGAACAAGAAATAACGCAACAACCGATGAAAATTGAAGTGAGACCTCGATTAACTGAACATGGAGGAGTTACGAAGACTGCGGTTTAAACTATTCAAGTTACAAGAGCTTTTCTTCCGTAAAAGGAAAGAGAGTTTGTAAATGAAACTATAATCTATCTTTTTTAAAAAGAAAAAGTGTATCTTATCAGCGATGCACGAAAAACAAATACCCACGCATATATTCAGGGCGTATGACATAAGGGGGATATTCAATGACGACCTGTATCCGGAGACGATTTTAAAGATAGGGCTTGCTCTGGGGACGTATGCCGGAGAAAGAGACGAAAAGAGCGTGGTTGTTGGTAACGACATACGAACTACTTCTCCTTTGCTCTCGAATGCGCTCATCTCTGGTTTGCTTTCTTCGGGCATTGACGTGACAAATGCGGGAACGACCTCATTTGGTGTTTGTGCTTTTTCCGGATGGCGGTTAAAAAAGGATATAGTTGCTTATGTAACTGCATCTCATCTACCACCGGAATGGAACGGCGTGAAACTTTATACGGGAGAAGGAATAGGGTTCTCAGCCTCGGAGAATGAAAAGATAAGGGACATAGTGCTGGAAGGAAAAGGAAAAGAGGTTTCGTGGAATGAAGTTGGCAACCATCATGAAGTAGATTTGAGAGCGGAATATATAGAATACATAGCGGAAAGATTTGACCGTGACATTTTCAAGGGTAAGAAAATCGTGCTGGATTGCGGAAACGGAAGCATGGGACTGGTGGCGTTGGATGTGATGAAACGAGTGAACCTAAAAGCCGAAGCGCTGTTTTCAAAGCCTGACCCTTCTTTTCCCAATAGACCTTCTGAACCAACAGATGTGAGTTTAGGCGTTTTAAAAACAGAAGTGAACCGAAAAAGAGCAGATTTTGGCGCTGCTTTCGATGGTGATGGCGATAGAGTGGCAATTGTAGATGACAGCGGAAGAATGCTAAGTGCAGACCAGTGTGGCGTTATCATAGCTAAAGCGTTATTAGAAGCGAGAAAAGGAACTGTTTTAGCAAATGTTGAATGCTCCATGCTTGTCGAGCGTGAGTTAGAGCGGTTAGGTGGTAAAATAGAAAGGATACCGGTTGGTCATACTTTCCTGACGATGGAAGCGAGCAAAAGGAATGCCGTGCTTGGCATAGAATCAAGCGGGCATTATGTTATACCTTCCTTTTTTCCATTTGACGATGCGATGATAATCCCACTAAAAATAGCGGAGATTTTGGTTAAAACGGGAAATAAGTTATCGGAACTTGTGAACGCGTTGCCACAGTTTCCAAAGGTGCGGAAGAATCTTCAATGTGATGATGCGGTGAAGTTCGAGGTGATGCGGGTTCTTGCTGAGCGGTTGGCAAAGGAATATGGCGCCGACAGGATAAATACGATGGACGGGATAAGAATAGACCTGAAAGAAGAGGAGGAAGAGGGTTGGGTGCTTATAAGAGCTTCTAACACTTCGCCTTTGATACGCGTGACTGTGGAAGGTGCAACGGAAGAAATAAAGGATAAGTTGATGGATGAGTTCGTTGAGGTTACGGGGGATGCGATAAAAAGTTTTAAATAGTTGGATAACATAATCATAATCACTGAAGATGAAGTGGTGAAGGATGGCTAAAAAACTCAGCAAAGAGGAAATGTTGGAAGAAGCGTTGAAAAATCCGAAAATACGGCGAGTATGGGGTGCTTTGCGGGATATAGTTCCTGAAGCGGTAGCAGAGTATGAAGAAAAAAGAAAACGTGGAAGTTATGCTGATAGCTGAGACCAACTGGCTGGAGAGTATTGCTTTAGCACAAGATTCAGCAGCGGCATATTTGCTGGATTTGGCTGATTCAAAGAAGATTGAGATTGCAGTCCCGGAATACTCAATCTATGAGGCAGACGGCTCATTGAACCGGAAACTTATAAAGCGTGCCGAAAAAATTGATGATGCTTTGTCATTGCTTGGGCAAATAGCGCAGACCACGCATTATGCTGATTTGTGCGAAAAAGGTAGAGAGATTTTGAAAGAACTTAAAAAATTGACATTAGACGATAGAACGGAAATTAAAAGGGTTTTAGACGAGATTAAGTCGATGGTTCGGATAATACCTTATACAAGCGATGCTTCAACAAGGGCGGAAATTATGTTCGAATCGTCCAGTCCCCCGTTTAAGGTGGGGGATTGCAGGATCTACGCATCTATTCTGGCGTTTCTTGAGCTTATTAAAGAGGAATACGATTCAATCATATTTTACACAGCGGACAAAGAGGATTTTGACCATTCAAAAATTCATGAGGACCTGAGGAACTTAGGTGTTGAGTTTATGTTTGATTCGGGTACGTGTGTTGAGAGGGTGGAGCGATAGGATGAAAAGAATATTCCACCTCGCGGACACGCACATAGGCTATTCAGCATACCGAAGGATAGATGAAGCGGCAGGACGGAACCAACGTGAAGTGGACACCTACGAGACGTTCAGGCAATTTGTAGATTATGCGCTGAAGGAAAGACCAGATGTGATATTACACGCAGGAGACCTGTTCGACTCAGTAAGACCGACGAACCGCGCTATTTCCTTCGTGCTCAGCCAGATAATAAGATTAAGTGATGCGGGAATCCCTTTTGTAGCGATTTCCGGCAATCACGAAACGCCACGATTGAAAGAGACGGGCAGTGTATTCAGCCTGTTTGAGCATATTCCAGAGGTGTACGTGGTGTATGAAAACAAATACGAACTCGTTGAAATTGATGACCTACGTATCCATGCGATTCCTCATTGCGATGATATTGAGGAAGAGAAGAAGAAAATGAAGTTGAATAACAGCGATAGTGATAATGCGTTTAATATCGCACTTCTTCATGCAAGCGTGCTCGGTGCAGGACAACCGGTGTTCATGATGGGCGAATTCAACGAGCAGATTGTTAATATTGACGACTTAACGAATTTTGACTACCTCGCGTTGGGGCATTTTCACAGGTGCACGAAAGTGAGAGAAAGCGCTTATTATGCCGGCTCATCCGAAAGATTCAGCTTTAACGAAGTGAATGACGACAAAGGCTTCTTGGAAGTCAGGTTGAGCGAAGAAGGCGAAAAAGAGGTCGTATTTCACGAGTTAAGAACAAGAGAAATGGCGGATTTGGAGCCGATTGTTTGCAGCAGTCTCGACGAGCACGAGATAAAAAGTACTATAAAACATCGTATTCAGGAATGCGGTCCGCAGGATAAAGTAGTGCGGTTAAAAGTGCAGGATATACCCATGCACGTATATCATTCGCTGGATTTTGACGAGCTAAAGCGGCTGACGAGGTCCGCAGTTCATTTTGAGATAAAATACGAATTCCTGAGCGATAATGAATTGCTTTCTGCCGAACGTCCCGCTTTTCGTTCTTTACATACCGAGTTCGAGCGCTTTATCCGCAAATACACGATAGGAGCGCATATAGATAAGGCACGGGTAAAAGAGTTAGGGTTGAAGTATATGCAGGAATGGGAAAGAGATAGCGAAGAAGAGTAGTACAAGATAATAGTGCCTCGTTGTGATGAAGAAAAAGTTTTTTTATGCTGAGCGAGAAATAATAAAACAGAAATAAAAAGTCCCGTGGTGTAGCGGTCAAGCATACCGGCCTTTGGAGCCTGTGACAGGGGTTCGAATCCTCTCGGGACTATTTCAGCACGTCTCAGTCAAATGCTATAAAAACATGTCAAATCCTGTCAATTTTTGTTAGTCCATAGAAAGTTTTAAATACAAACAAAAGAATACGGGTATGTAAAATGACTAAGAAGCCTATCCGAATAATAAGCTACGTTGAATATATAATTGGTCTCTTTTCGCTGGTATGTGGTCTATTCGTAATAATATGTGGTATATACTTCAATTCTTCCATAGACGAGTGGAAGTTCATATTCGTTGGTTTTGCTTTTGTCGCCTTTGGTATTGCTCTTATCTCCCTTGGTATTGCTCTTAACTCCCTGGATGAGATTATTAAGTTAAATGAGAACGTTCTAAAAGATATGGAAGTGGTAAAGGATAATATAGGGGATATAAAGGATAAGACAACCGATAAAAATTGACAGTGGTTATTTCAGCACGTCTAACATCGCAACCCTTTCCAACACCAACATCTTCAACTTCTTCTCGCCCACCGCTTTTAGTTCTGCCTCGGTTATATTGAAGAACTTCTTTAGTTTCTCTTTTTTAGTCTTATTGTAGCCCAATTCCAATTCCAATTCCTGTATTGGCTCTTCTTCTATCCCCGTCTTCCTCTTTACTTCCTCAGCAACGACCTCCAAATCCGTTTCTCCCGCAGCATCAACAATAACGAGTGCAACTTTATTCCCGCCTTCTGACACACCCATCGCCAATGCTCTATCTATCTGCCTTTTTCCCGCCGCATATAGAAGAATCTCCAAACTTAAATCATTCGTTATGTTCCTTCCCCTATCCGCCGCTCTTAATGCCTTTCTCACCGCAGATTTTATATGCCCCTCGCCAGCTATCAGCTCTGCATTCATGGCTTGTATTGTCACGTCATATTTAAGGGCGATACCGCTCAATAGTGAAAGAAAACCGTCTATATTTGATATGCTGGCTTTACCTACAATTATTTTGCAGTTCAACCTTTTTTCTTTCTTCCGGCTATCAAGCGCTATCATTTTCTTGCTGGGTTTGATACTCACTAAAGGTTTGGGAGCAATATTTATAAAAGGTGACGTTGATTGAAATTATATCTACCGGGGGTGGATTTTAAAAAGCGGAAACACCACCAATAAATTAGGATAACATTTCGCAGATAACTAATATTAAATCACGAGGAGGAACACCGGATGGAAAAAAAGGCGAGGGGGAAGACAAAAGAAGAAGCATTTGAAGCGATAGAGAAGCAAGATGTGAAATTCGTCGGACTCTGGTTCACGGACATCCTGGGTAGTTTGAAGAGCGTTGCTATTTCAATTAGAGAATTAGAAGCCGCTTTTGACGAGGGAATGGGTTTTGACGGCTCTTCGATAAAAGGATTTGCAAGGATTGACGAAAGCGACATGCTCGCGAAACCCGACCCCGCCACGTTCCAGATTGTTCCGTGGAGACCGAAGGAGGACGTAGTTGCGAGGATGTTCTGTGACATTCTACAGCCGGATGGCAGTCATTACGAGGGCGACCCGAGGTATATATTGAAGAGGAACCTGGAGAAGTTGAGGGAAGAATACGACTACACGTTCTATGTCGGTCCGGAGCTGGAATACTTCTATTTCCGCGATGATAAGAATCCGGAAGTCCTGGACGAGGGCGGATATTTCGACTTAACGACGCTGGATGCGGGGAGCGACTTACGAAGAGATACGACATTAATGCTGGAAGCAATGGGAATAAAAGTGGAATACAGCCACCACGAAGTTGCTCCTTCGCAGCACGAGATAGACCTCCGTTATAAAGATGCGCTGACGATGGCAGATAATATGATGACATATCGAATCGTAGTGAAGGAGATAGCACAGCAACACGGATGTTATGCCACATTCATGCCAAAACCCATCCTCGGTGTGAATGGCTCGGGAATGCACGTGCATCAATCGTTATTTAAAGGAGATAGAAACGCATTCTTCGACCCGAATGACGAATATCATCTGTCTGAAGTGGGTAAGAGGTATATCGCGGGATTGTTAAGACATGCACCTGAGATTACTTCGGTTACCAATCAGTGGATAAATTCGTATAAACGGTTGGTTCCGGGATATGAAGCACCGGCATACATTACGTGGGCGCGAAGAAACAGGTCTACGCTCGTCCGGGTGCCGATGTATAAGCCGGGGAAAGAGGAAGCGACACGCGTGGAATACCGCAGTCCCGACCCTGCATGCAATCCTTACTTAGCCTTTTCCGTGATGCTTGCTACTGGATTGGCGGGGATAAAAAACAAGTATGAGCTGCCACCGCCCACGGAAAAGGACGTTTATCTGATGAGTGACGAGGAAAGGGCGAAGGAAGGAATAAAATCACTGCCCGGGAGTTTGATTGAGGCGATTGCACTGACAGAGAAGAGCGAATTGATGAGAGAAGCTCTTGGAGAGCACGTTTTCAGGAATTTTATCACTTCAAAGAAGGTGGAGTGGGACCGGTATCGCGTGAACGTGACGGAATGGGAGTTGAAAGAGTATTTATCGGTGCTGTGAAGATTTTTCGTGATTGTTATGAAAAAATGTTTTGTAAGTAAAAATGTGCAAGGTAAATAGGGGAAGGCGATAAAGATAATGGGGGGAATTTTTGGGGGTGTAGAAAGTCTGCAGTTGAGTTTGGATATGCCGAAGTTATGTGCAATGCCATTACTAAAGTCATTCATTACTTATCGTACAAGACTATTTTTAATTGGAGGTTTTTAGATGTCCCCAACTAATTCAAATGCTGACAAGATAGCAAAAGTGTTTACAGATCACTGTGATAGTAAAAACTACCAAGTCAAGCAAGATAAAGAATCAAACAACCTGAGAATTGATATATCAAACTTACACAAGAAAGCACCCTTCGGGTGCAAATCAATTGTTAGCTATGGCTAAGCCATGGGTGGTTCCAATCCGATAATATACATCCAAAAACTTCGTTTT
>JABUBN010000495.1_pt1 | contig 11473 bp, 8 predicted proteins | sample 7240341 | NCBI WGS metagenome assembly JABUBN01 (sample SAMN07256345, study PRJNA390944) | subsurface metagenome | isolation source: Methane hydrate marine sediment | place: Pacific Ocean: Eastern North Pacific, ODP site | reverse complement strand
TCATTGTGAGATGGAATATTACCTAAAAACCTCTGCACTCCTCCTTCTGCCATTGAACAACACTTCCAACGTCCGGGGAATAATTCCCGGAAAAATATTTGAATATCTTGCGGCAAAAAGACCTATTCTTGCCATAGGTCCTACTGATGGGGACACTGCAAAAATTCTTAACTATACCAACGCAGGCAGGATTTCCGGGTTCGAAGATAGTACCGGACTAAAAACCAACATACTTGCTATATATCACGATTACAAAAAAGGGAATTTAAAGTCCAACACAACTGATATCTCAAAATACTCCAGGAAGAATTTAACGAAAGAACTTGTTAAATTACTTAATGAATCAATTAAATAATGAAAAAAATAATATCGTTAGTCGGAGCGCGTCCAAATTTCATTAAAATAGCTCCTCTGCATAAAGTTTTTAAAAAGTTTTTAGACATTGTAAATCATAAGATATGTCATACAGGACAGCATTTTGATGAGAATATGTCAAAAGTATTTTTCGATGAGCTTGATCTTCCAAAGCCAGATTTTTACCTGGGAATAGGAGGAGGTACAAATACAGTTCAAACTGCCAGGATAATGATCGAATTTGAAAAAGTGCTTTTACAGGAAAACCCCGATTTAATAATAGTTCCCGGAGATGTAAATTCTACTATGGCAGGAGCTTTGGTGGCTTCGAAAATGGGTATCAAGATCGCTCATGTTGAATCAGGATTAAGGAGCTTTGACCGTACCATGCCGGAAGAGATAAATCGGATAGTTACCGATATGCTTGCCGATTATTTGTTTGTGAGTGAAAAAAGCGGATTAGTTAATTTGAAAAGGGAAGGTATTGATAACAATAAAGTTTTTTTTGTTGGAAATATCATGATCGACAGTCTTGTTCATTATATTCCCCGAATTGATAAATCGGATATTCTGAAAAAATTTAACCTAACCCCTTATCATTACATTTCTGTAACCTTTCACCGCCCCGGGAATGTTGATTTACAGGTAAATCTGGAAGCCATCATAAAAATGCTTAACCGGCTGGCAGAAAAAAGAAAAGTTGTTTTTCCAATTCATCCTCGCACGAAAACGAATTTGAAGAAATTCAATCTGCTGGCATCAAATCACGAAAATTTACATATGATCGATGCAATTGGTTATATCGACTTCCTCACGCTAACTAAAAATGCAGAGTTGGTCATTACCGATAGCGGCGGTATTCAGGAAGAAACCACGTATATGGGGATTCAATGTATTACTGTCAGAAATAATACGGAAAGGCCTGTGACAGTAGAAACCGGGACTAACCAACTTATAGGTACAGATCTTGAACTTGTTGAGAATGCCGCGTTTAAAATATTAAATGGGAATAAAAAACCCGGTGAAATACCGGAACTATGGGATGGGGAAACAGCAGAAAGAATAGTAAGTATTATTTCCAGGAAATTGTTATCCTGATGAAAGCATTAATGATACTTGACCGGGAATTTCCACCGGATTTACGCGTGGTAAAAAATTGATAATGTTTCTTAATTCCCGTTAAGATTTCAAATTTTTAACATTATTCCGCCAATTTAGTGGATTCTTCCACTTGTCCCACGCACCCTTTATCCTTTCTAATTCAATTTCCTCATAAAAATTCCAGAAATATAAAATAAACGGGAAGGATATTATCAAAACAGTTTTAGTGATCAGTCTGAGATACAGAGGAAATGAATTAAATAATTTGGCGATCAGGCATAATGCGACTATTGTAATGATCATTTTGATGATCTTCCGTATCTCAAATGGGATATGATATTGTTTTTGGGCAAATCTTAATATTGTTATGAAATATAATATTTGAGTAATCAGGATCGCTATTGAAGCTCCGTATGATTGCCAAAAATATACAAGTACCACGCACAATAGCACATTGAATGACATCATTGTAAAAACTATCACAGCGATTGTTTTAGTTTTTTTCATGAGATGGAGACCGGTCATGGCGATATCTTTCATCATCCCAAAAAGTATTGCAAAAGAAAGTATAGGAATAATTTTATATGCATTCCAATAATCAGGTTTCTGGGATAAGACTTTAATTGCCTCCTTTCCAAAAATTGAGACCGCCAAAATTACAGGCAATACTATGTATGTAGTGTACGTCAATACCTTGGAATAGAACCTCTTGTTATTAGGTTCATCCATCATCCTGAAGATTAAGGGTGAAACGGCCAGCATAACAGAATTAACAACAAAAACCTTTATTATATTGGCCACCTTGAAACCCAGTGTATATATACCCACTTCAGACATGTTGGTCAGGAATCTCAATGTATAACGGTCTGTGATATTCAGTATTAATCCGGAAAGTGCCGATGCTACCAGCGGCAGACTAAATACAAACATTTTTTTCAGGATGGACAGATCAAATCTGAATGTAATATTTTTGATTATGAAATGAGACAGGAATAGAAGATAGACAATATTCCCGATGATCTGCGCCTCATAAATCCCTTCAACTTTTTTGCCTAGAAAAGCGATGAAGTAAACAGTCAAGGTAAGACTGAAGGAAAGTTTGACCAGGTTAGCAACGGAATAAAGCAAAGATTTCTCCTGCAGTCTCATAAGTGTAGCCGGAATAACCGCCAGCGTCTCAAGACCGGCAGTGATCAACATTAGTCGTATCAGGTAAGTGTATTTCACATCTTCAAGCAGGAAATCGGACAGGTCTTCAGAGACAAACCAAAGCCCCGCGATCATCATGAGGCTAACTATTCCAATAGAAACCAGTATCGTAAAAAAGATTGACTTTTGGTTCCGGATATATTTTTTATCCCAGTACCATCTGAAAAAAGCCGAGTAAAGACTAATCCCGAAAAGTACAATAAAAATCTGGGTAGTTATTTCCACCACTCCCAGGATACCGTATTCCGCGGTGGAAAAATTTTTGGTATAAAGAGGTATCAGGACAAACCCGACTAGTTTTGCCGAAATGTTACCCAAACCGTAGATCAGGGCATTTTTTACCGTCGATCGTATATTATCCAGCATTTTTGCTTTTCACCAGTAAAAGATTTGTCAGAGCCGGCAGCATCCATGCCTGCCCCCACCTTAAATAAGCAATCTTTGATTTGAAAGGTATACCGATAAAACGACTTTTTAAAATGCCATAATAAAAGTATCCCGATTCATCCTGAAAATTTTCAATCGTCCATTTTGCAATACTTTCTGCATATTGAAGGGCTTCAGGGAATATTTCAGACAAAGTTGAAAAGCAAAGGATACCCTCGGAACAGGAATGAATATCAATCCTGTATTTACGATGGGGACGTAACCTGGGAATCTGATAATTTTCGAACAATTTTTCTTTGTAAAATCCATATCCTTTGCGAAGACTTTCCAGAACATCCTTCCTCCCGGTCAACTTGTAAATGGAGAACAACATCCGGAGGACAAAGCCTGTATGATAATTATCAATAAAGTTTGCAGGTTTCTCAGGCGGACCATTATAGTCAAATGCACCGCTATCCATCTGGCAGGAAATGGTGTAGTTCACGGCTTTGCCGGCCAGTTCTATCCACATGTTATTATTGGTTTCCAGACCAACCTTGAGTAGAAACTCAGCTACAAAAAGATTTAGGTTATGAATGTAATTAACGTAAAGTGGTGTATATGAAAAACAAATTTTGTCCTCTTCAACGGTTTTAATTGGCAAAGATGCCAGGAACAGACCTGTTTTTTTGCAAACTTCAAGATACTTCTTTTCCCCGGTATGTTTATACCATCTCCAGAATGCCTCCCCGGCAGCAGTGGTAACAATTCCATTTGGTGTCCCCCTGGGAATCAGTTCCCTGGATTGCCAGTCGAAGGGGTAACCCCACCCAATACCAATTTTTGTTTTGGATGGATGATTTAACAGCCAGTCCATGCAACAGGTCGATTTTGCCAAATATTCCTCATTTTGTATTGCCTGATACAGACCCAAATACCCTGAGGCAAACAATCCCATTGCTTTGGCATTGATTTGAGGTTCTATTTTGAAGATCTTCCTGCAAAATTTTGGAAAAGTGTAAAACAATTCGAAAACCACTTCTCTGATTATAGCAAAAATTTTTGAATGGTTCCCTCTCCTGGTTAACCAGATCACGCATCTTCCACCTTTAATATCATATGGGTCATAACCGAACCAACCATTTTGTTCAAGCCAAACATTCAGACTTATTATTTTATGAATTACTATTTCTTTGATGTCATGCATAATGAAGAAAAACCGGTTTTAACATACTGATCTTATAGTTCATCAGGTTTGTATAGATAGAAGCATGCTGCATCCCCTTCTCCGGTTCGATTCAATTGTTTGGCCCGCTTTCTGAATTGTTTAATGATTCTTTTTGTAAAAATGGATTTGGCGGGATTTTCATAATAAGAGTTTTCGTCTTTCAGGTAGATATCACGTTTATATTGTTCACTTCCAATAAACTGGTATTCTGATGAATCGAATACTATTTTGTTCAGGATAAATCCGGTTTTTTCTGCGAGTAATTTCATACTTCTGGGTGTATGTAAATGAAAGTGCCTGGGTGCATCAAGTGCAACCCAATTTGTACCATGCTCTTTCCATGAATACGAACCGGATACGGGTATACGAATTAGAAGATATTTACCGGGTAATATCAAATTGTTGAGAATTCGCAAGGTGCCAACAGGATCAGGTACGTGTTCAAAAGAGTGGTTCATCATAATAAAATCAAAACGATCGTCAATTTCAGAAATGTCTTTTTTAATTATTCTTAATCCTTCATCGTAGGTGATATCACCATTTATAAAAATATCTGAGCCGGTGATATTTTCGAATCCTTTCTGACGCATACGTATTAACCTTGCTCCGGTACCTGAACCAACATCTAAAATTTTATAATTTGTTTTTACCTGCGCCGGTACCAGCTTATCCTCAAAACTGTTTTTGATAAAGGATGTAATAATCCAACCGACCATATTCTTATTTCCATTCAAGAGATGTTCCAATTTTTTATGTTGTAAATAATATAAAAGCTTATTCCTTTTTGAAAATTCATGTCTGTTGAAAGCATTATATTCATCAGGATAATAGCGAGAAATTTTTCCCGGAAATGATTTTATTTGTAAGCATCCGCAATTAGAGCATTCAACATATTCAAATTCATCCCTGGTTCCGAACATCATTTCCCGTACCAGATAAATTTTATTGTTTTCGGTATTGCCACAAACTCTGCAATTGAACATATAGTATGTATTATTTACTTATTTAACTTTGTCCTGTTTCATTAATTTAATCAGAACTTTACCTGATTTAATGAAATTTTTATAATAAAATCTTCTTTTCAGATAATCTTTTTTCAAAAAAGAATTGGTGGATGAATCTTCCTTATGATAAATCTTTATTTTGGGGGAATAAATTGTTCGTAATTGATCCCTCTGAGCAATATAAAATAAAATGGATTCCTCACAATACATAAAAGTATCCGGGTGAAATGCAATTTCATACCGTTCTATATATAATGGAGAAAAGACCAATGCGCTTCCGTGTAATTTGACCTGCTTCATTTCTTTATTTTTAGTATCTAACTCCGGATCAATTGAAGTTGGTAATTTTGATGAAGGGATGAATTTTTTCTTAATCCGTTCAACAATAAGATCCAAATTAAAATAATTTAATAAAAGAAAGAATCGATAATATTTGTTAAATCTGCTTATGGTCTCAATATCAGTTAAAGTTTCTTTTCTTGGGTTTTGATGTTCTCCTGTTTTTTCTGAAATGATGTCCGGACCTAGAATATGGTAGGGATATTCTAGGTATTTTTCTGCTAACTTGTAAACAAAATCCTTCTGTCGAATAATTGTATCATTATTGATGAAGATTACAAAATCAGATTTTAGATTATTCCTGGCATAAGTGTAACCAATATTATTCCCTCTTGCATACCCGAGATTTTCTGAGTTTAAAATCACGGTTACGTTTTTTACTTCTGAGTATTTATCATGCAATATTTTCCCTGTATTATTTTTGGATCCATTATCAACGACAATAATTTCATAATTTTCATATTCAACCATCTTGATAATTGATTCGATACATACAATGGTTTCGTCAAGGGTTAGGTAGTGTAGTATGATAAATGAAAATTTAAACATATTTCAAAACAGGTAACATCACTACTTTAGAATATTAGCGCAAATTTTTCGAATAACTGATAAGGAATGACACTTGGGTGGTTTGAACTAAATCATATAAGCTGATAGGCCATCCGTTGAACTTTCCTGTTAAACTGTTATAAAGGCATTCCAATTCTTCCGGATGGCCTTTTTGACTTATAGAAAATTTGATTTCTTTGATGTTGCAACCAAATCCATTCAAGCTTTTATAATCATTCATGACAATAGTCTTTTCATCAAAATGAACTTCCATGTATTCTTTTGGGAATTCACGGCTACCAATTGCAAAGTATTCAATAGTAGCTACAGATCCATCCTCATACTTCAGGATAATTGATTTATTATCAGAACTATCGAAATGATCAGTTGCAGGTGATAAACTTTCAAAACTTATTGAAGCAATGGGACTTTGAATAAAAAAAGACATTAAATCAACAATATGACATACCTCACCAACAATCCTACCCCCATTCTCATGTACCCAGTGATCAGGAGAAATATATCCCGCATTCATTCTGTAATGAATAAAAAGTGGGTTGATTCGTTTGTCCGTATGTTTTTTGATTTCTCCTGCATACTTGCTAAATCTCCGGTTGTACCCCACCATTAATACCGGTTTATTCAACATCTCATGGTTATGATAAAAATCAATTATTTTATCAAGATCTTCCTGTGAAGTCGCCAGAGGTTTTTCTACAAATACATGTTTCTCTTTCTGTAATGCCTGAAGCGTAATAGTGGCATGTGTATCATGTCTGGTGCATATTAAAACCAAATCAACATTTTTATCATTTAATACATCATTGGTATTAGTAGTTGAATATTCTGCATGATAGAGTTGGGCGATGGATTTGGCTTTATGTCCCATTTTATCGACAACAGCATATATTTGAAATTTGTCTTTTAATTTGTTAATGTTTGGAAGGTGCATACTTGTTGCAAAACTCCCTGCTCCTATAAGGGCTACATTTATAATCTCTTTTTTAACTGGACTTGATTTAATTATTATTTTTCTTTCATGTTCTCTGTATGAATCCAAAAGATTCATATCCGGTTCCCCATAATCCAGGATAACCATAAGGGGCTTATCTATTGATGCTTTTAAAGAATTAAAGGCTTCAGAAACATTTTCTATGCTACAGACTTTTTCGATAATAGGCTTTACATCAACGGAACCTTCATTAAGTAACCTTAAATATTCCTTTAGATTTCTGTTTTCAGTCCACCGAACATATGAATAAGGATAATCAATGCCCTTTTCCTCGTACGATTTATCATACCTGCCCGGTCCATATGAGGTGGATATCAGAAAGTCTAATTCTTTTGGATAAATATCCTTCCTTTCAATTTCCATTCCGGAAACACCGACCAACACTACTTTCCCTTTTCGCCGGCACATATTGAAAGATTGGGACAAAGGCTTACTTGAGGACGTTGTGGCCGTAAAAATCACAGTATCAGCGCCTAACCCATTTGTGATGTTTTCAATAATTTTAACAGGGTCTTCCTGTTGCGGATCGATTATCCGCTCTGCACCATATTCTTGAGCCAGCGCTAATCTTTTATTATCCAAATCAATGGCGATCACTCTTATACCCGAGGCATTCAACATTTGAATGGTGAGCAATCCTAAAATACCCGTACCGAACACCACACAAAATTCACCTAGTCGAAGATCGGCCCTTCTTGTCCCATGCAATGCAATCGCCCCCAAAGTTACCGTAGATGCTTCTTTAAAGCCAAGGTCATTGGGGATTTTCACCACGAGATTTACAGGTACGTCTACATACTCTGCGTGGTTTGCTATTCCACCCCCTGCAGCAGCGACCCTGTCACTAATTTTAAATTTATCTGCTCCTTTACCAACGCCTATAACTACTCCACTTACTGAGTAGCCCGTAGGTTTACCGGCATCGAGTTCACCTTTAACCTTTTGATACACCTTACTGATTCCTTCCGACCGGACAAGATTTAACATTTTTGCCACTTTTTCGGGCTGTTTCATTATCCTCTTTATCAAAGGTGTTCCACTGGATAAAATGCCCGACATTTCTGTACCTGCGCTTATACAACTATTAACTACTTTTATCAATACCGATCCTTCAGAAACAACCGGCGCCGGAACTTCTTCTCCAATTACAAGTCCTTTTTTAACCAAAGCTTGTTTCATAAATGAATTTGTTTAAATCTGTTGCAATTTTTCATAAACATTTATTAAAACCTGAGAGTCCAGTTCCCAATTATATTTTTCCTTTACCCAAAATTTCCCGTTCCTTCCTAATTCTTTATCATTGTTCTTAGCCAAACCTTCCAGGATATTAGCCAATTCAACATATTTACCTGCCGTATAAATGTATCCCGAGTTTGTTTCACGGATGATTCTTTCAACCGGTTCACAGTTTGATGCAATAACAGGTTTTTCAGCATACATATACTGGAAAAGTTTATGAGGTATAGTAGTATCCGTATGTTCTGATTTTAGGTGGGGAATAACTGCAAAATCTGCTTCTGTCAGGAGTCCAATCATTTTCTCATAAGGTTGCCAGCCATGAAAAACAACGTATTCACCTAGATCCAATTGTTTTATTAACTTCATTAATTCCGCTTGATATCTTCCCTCTCCCAGGATCCGGAAACAAATATCGGATACTGATTTTCTTGCAAGGGATAATGCTTTTATAACTGTTTGAAGGCCTCTATGGTAGGTGATCCCGCCGGCATAAAATAACACTATTTCACCAGGATGTGTTTTTGGGATATCAATATTAAAATGTTTTATATTGAGAGTATTCGAAACAACATGGATATTTTCTTCATTGAGATTAAGCCTTGCCAGTCTGTTCTTTGCCTCTTCCACCACTACAATAATACGGTCAACGTACTGCAATATTTCCCTTTCATAATGTATCCACTTTCGATTAGGAGATAGTATTCTTCCCATTATGGATTTAGTATGTTTTGAAATACGGAGATAAGCCGGCCAATTTTCATGTAAATCAGCTACTAACGGAACATTATATTTATTCTTTAGTTCAACCCCAACCCGAACCAAGGGCAGATCATGTACATGTATAGCGTCAAATTGTTCTCTCTTCAATATTTGATATAGAAACTTCCTCCAGAAATTGAAATAAAAAGGAAATGTTAATGCTCCTACGCTTGATTTATATATAAAATCAGATATCGGTACCCGGTGTATAGTAAGATCTCCCGTTTTTTCCACAGATAGCCTGTCTTTTCTTGTAAAACAAGCTAAATGTATTTCATGGCCTTTTTGCTGTAAAGTCTCAATTTCATTTTCAACCCTCAAATCAGGAGGAAATTCACGATCCAGTATCATTAAAATCTTCATAAAGAAGAAATATTGAACAATAAGTTAGATTGTTAATTTATTTTGTAAACTGTAAATTTAAGCTTTATTTTACAAATAAATTTAAGTTATCCATTATGAAGTATTCCTTTGTTAAACTCCTCTTACCCTATTTATCTGCCATAATTATCTTCCTGGTAATAACCTTTGCCTATTTTACTCCATTGCTTGAAGGTAAAAAGATGAAGCCACCTGATACAGTAAAATATCAGGGCATGGTTAAAGAAATTAAAGACTTTAAAGAACAGACCGGGGAGGTTAGTTTGTGGACTAACAGTATGTTTGGAGGAATGCCGGCATACCTGATCTCAGCGCCACCTTCCCCTAATATTTTGAAATATCTTCACAAATACATCACTTTGCCTGGTAAAAGACCTGCCAACTTTTTATTCTTATATTTAATTGGTTTTTACATTACTTTGCTCATTTTCAGGGTAAATCCATGGCTTAGTTTAGTCGGCGCTATTGCTTTCGGATTCTCCAGCTACTTTTTTATTATTATTGGCGCGGGACATGCATCAAAAGCTTTTGCCATTGGTTATATGTCTCCGATTATTGCAGGTGTATATTTTGCCATTACCCGAAAACCTTTATTAGGAGCCTTAATTGTCGGTATTTTTTTATCCCTTCAATTATATGTAAACCATTTGCAGATCACCTATTATACCCTCCTGATTATTTTTGTTTCAGGGCCCGAATTATTCCGCAGGGTATTTATGATATTTTGGATGCTGCCGCCAATATGGAATTCGATAATTTCCTGGTATCGTTTCATTTTTGCTCCATGATATCCTCCAATGGATTTGTGGAAATAGGAAGTTCTTGAACTATTGAAAGTGCTTTCGGTTAGATCGAGAACCCTGAAATTCAATTCCTTATCTTTTAAAATATCTAGGTCAGCCTTTGTGGCAGTGTAGGGTTCCCTTGCTTCCCTTTTGGTTACAAAATTATCGTTGTTGAGGTATCTTCTGTTTACGGTCCATAAATCAAGAAGCACCAGAAGCCCAAGGCCAATATAGAAAATCCTGGTTGATATTTTTTTAAACCGGAATGCCAGTAAAATGGCTGCAGTAAATATTATTAAAAGAAATGATCGGAAAGCATCGGTTTGTAAAATATGTTTTCTGTCGGCTCTGATAGAATTGAGCAGTTCATTTGGCCATCCCGAGTTAATTAAATTCTGATCACCGGGCGATTTGAAATTCAAAAAAAGCCCTGGTATTACAGAAAAAATAAGTGCCAGCCCTCCGGCAATTATCAAGGAATATTTTAGCGCTTTATTAAATTCAACTTTCGAAACTTCGTTTTCAACAAGTTGTTTGATTGCAAGAATTGCCAGAAGTGGTATTGCAAATTCAGCAATGACCAGGATCATGGATACTGTCCTGAACTTATCATAGCCCGGGAAATAGTCAATAAAAAACTCGGACAGGAACATAAGATGTTTACCCCAGGCAAGTAATATTGAAAAAATGACTGCCGTGACCAGCCACCACTTTAGTTTACCCTTAACCAGAAATGCTCCGAAAAAGAATAAAAAAACAACAATTGCACCAATGTAAACCGGGCCGGATGTATATCTTTGTGGTCCCCAGTAAGCAGGAAGTTGTTCAACAAGTTGTCGTGCATTTGGCACATTAAGTCTTTTCAGGGTATTGTATGTTTCTGACTTCGTTCCTAGTGTGTTGGAATGAGAGCCTCCAACAAAATTTGGAATGAACAAGTTAAAGGTTTCTGCAATTCCGTAACTATAATCATTCAGAATATAATCTTTATCCAATCCCGAGGTTTTGTTTTCCTTATCAAATGTTAATTCGGACTTGCTACGGGTTGAATACTTACCATATTCGTATGTAGTCCAGATTGTCGTAATGTTGGATCCAATGGCAAGAATCACGGCAATAAAAAGAAACAGAAAGGGTCTGAAGAACT
>JABUBN010000494.1_pt1 | contig 11474 bp, 12 predicted proteins | sample 7240341 | NCBI WGS metagenome assembly JABUBN01 (sample SAMN07256345, study PRJNA390944) | subsurface metagenome | isolation source: Methane hydrate marine sediment | place: Pacific Ocean: Eastern North Pacific, ODP site | reverse complement strand
ACCTGAGATTTAAGAAAATTGCATTTTCATAGAGGATGCCTGGAGGAATCCTACCAAGGTAATTTAAAAGACCCGTATCACAAAAATACACTTTTTTAGCACCTCTTACTTCACCATTAAGACTCCGCGACATAGGATTAAGGAAAAACAAAAAGTAAGTCTTTTCCAAAAATCCCAGATACGAATAAACTGTGTCACGCACAACACCAATTTCTGACGCAATCTTGCTAATCTCAATCTTTGAACCCACCCGATTGGCTAACAGGAGAATCAAATCCCGCAACTTTCTTAATTCTTTGAAATCGGTCAATGTCCTCACATCCTTCTCAAAATAAGATTTGAATATATCTTCCAATATCTGTCTTTTTCTTGCTTTATTTTTTTCCTGCACGACTGCCGGGAACCCACCGTATTCGAGGTAATTTTCATAAAGCTTCTTGTACAGTTCGAATTGTACCTCATTTTTACCTTTTTCTTTCTTTTTAAAAGTTTTTAGTATGTCTTTTGATTTCTCCATAAAAACCAGATATTCCTCAAAATCAAGCGGGAAAAGTTCGTAGATCACTTTTCTTCCTGCCAGCGACTCGGGAAATAAATTCTTTAAGTAGTAACTACTTGAGCCTGTCAAAAAAAATTTGATTTTGTAATGATCATACAGATACTTTATAGGTTTCACGATTACCGGCATGATCTGAACCTCATCCAAAAATATAAAGGATTTTTGACCAGCCTGAAACCCCATGTGCTCAAGATTGGCAATAATATTGTCGTAGTTTTTCTCTTCAAAAATCTTCTGGTTGAGTGGGTTCTCTAAATCAAGAAATATCTTATTATCACTTTTGATTTCATCGAAAATCCTATGCATGAGTGTGGTCTTGCCAACCTGTCGCATTCCAGTTAATACAACAATTCTTGACTGCTTTATCTCATTTAACAAAATCGATGTCAATTTCCGTTCATAAATCTTCTTAGCCATATGTTATTTTATTTATTTTTCCAATAATGTCAAGTACTAATCGACATATTTGGTACATTATTGTCTACTGGTAAATACACCAAATATCTAGTGCAATCAGCCCCCTTCGATGTTCTCAGGACAGGCTCGGAACTAGAAACTAATTTATTCAAGAAGCAACCGTTTCTCATCTTCAATGTTTGGATACTCTACTTTTTCAATCTTTAATCTCAAATCTAAAATTTGCAATTAAAAAAACGCCCTTCGCTCAACGCCCTATACTCTTTATTCTTATTTTGCTTCAGCGAAGCGTGCACGAAATATGCCTTAATCTCCGATTGAGCTGCAGAAAGTATCGCTATAGTCTCGAGTCTAACGAAGTTAGAGAGAGGAACAAATGTGAGATGTTTTCAATCCGCCCCTCTTTTTGGCGGATGTATCTTCAGAATATCATGCCTTCAGCGTAGCGTTTCTCCCTTTCTCCGTATCTCCAAGTCTTAACAAGGTGACGTCAATTTATCTCTGTAATCAATTTTTTTCATCACCGCCTGCCCTGTTAATTGTCAAATGTACGGGGTAATCATCTGCGAAGCAGAAGATTTGACCCCACATCACCTTGAGTTAAACCTGCTGAAACAACCTAAGAAAAATATCTTATATCAGAGGCATGGAAACACAATAGGGAGTTTTTCAACTCGGAGTTAGGTTTTACGGTAGTCTGTAATACAACTTGCAAGGCCAAACCGTATATCCTGAAGGCGTGAAGATACTACGTCAATTAGATTTCGCATCACAAGATAACCCATGCGGGGATGTTTCTCAAACAACTTCTTCAACTCAACTCCACTGAAAACCAATACTTTAGAATCTTTATTTGTTACCACTAATGCTCCATAGTGAGGAATGTTTGTTAATGCTGACCAACCAAAGATACTCCTGTCACTTATTGTACGAGTCGTGATAGCCCCTCTACCGGGTACATTAATCTGAATTATTAACTCTCCATCAATACATATAAAAAACTCTGTACAAGGTTCACCCTCTTTAATAACCTTAGTACCAGCATCATAGACTCTTTCTTTTACCAATTTCTCAACCAAATTTATTTCTTCAGAAGATAGGTCTTTAAATACCTTTATCTTCTTTAATAAATCTTGCCATATCATGTCTTCCTCCTTTTTATTCAAAAAACTTAGCTGATAAATAGCATTCACCAATATCCAGGAGAAGTGCTTTGAACCCCTTGATTTTTTTAATCATTTCTTCTTATATAAAGGTGACATTGACCTCAGTTTCTCAACTATTCCTGGAAAGACATCTATTACCTGTTCGATCTCTTCGTCTTTAGTAAATCTTCCTAAAGAAAAACGGAGCGAACCATGGGCAATTTCATGAGGGATACCCATCGCCAGGAGGACATGAGATGGTTTTAGGTTTGCTGATGTACAGGCAGAACCACTTGAGGCACATATTCCATGCATATCGAGGCTCAGTAGCAATGATTCACCTTCAACATAACGAACACTGAAATTGAGAGTATTGGCTAATCTCTTTTCTGGATGACCATTCAGTTTTAGATCAGATATTTTCTGGTTCACACCATTCCACAGTCTATCCCTCAATTTCTTTATTCCTGTCTCGTCTTCTACCATCTCTGCCATTACCAGTTCACATGCCTTACCTAAGCCGACTACGCCTGGAACATTTTCGGTTCCTGCCCGTTTGTTCCGCTCATGGTGTCCACCATGGCTCAATGGGTCAAATCTTATCCCCTTTTGGCAGATTAAAGCACCGATTCCTTTTGGCCCATAGAATTTATGACCAGATAATGAAAGCATATCTATTTCCATTGTCTTGATGTTAATCGGTATCTTACCAACGGTCTGCACTGCATCCGTATGAAATACTGCACCATGTTGATGGACGATCCTGCTAATTTCTTCAACCGGCTCGATTGTTCCCATTTCATTATTGGCATGTATTACTGAAACAATAAGTGTATTATCATCAACAACATCTTCCAGGAAGTTTAAGTCAACAATTCCATATTGATCAACCGGAACCTTAACAATCTCAAAGCCAAATTTCGCCATATATTCACAGGTATTAAGAACGGCATGATGTTCAACAGCAGAGAAAACAATCTTTTTTCGGGTACTCTGGGCAAATGCCATGCCTTTGATTGCGAGATTGTCGGCTTCAGTGCCACCTGATGTAAAATATACCTCGGTAATTTTTGAGTTTAACATCTTTGCCAGTTTCTCTCGCGCTTGTTCAACTGCTTTTCTTGCCTCTTGTCCTGGTCCGTGAATTGATGATGGATTGGCAAAAAAATCATGAAAATAGGGGAGCATTGTCTTAACTACTCTTGGGTCGGTTGGGGTTGTTGCGTTGTAATCTAAATAGATCACTGTATCTCCCTCAAAAATCGGTTATTGTCATCAGATATGAAAAATCGCAATAAAATATTCTCTGAGCCATTTCTATGACTCCACTTCTTTGTACCTCTTGAGGGCATCATAAAAAGCCTTCCAAAAGGGATCTACTCTTGGATGCTCCAACTTTTTCTCTTTGCCATTCTCAATCAAAAGCATGCCGAATTTTGAATCAATTAATTCTCCAACTATCGAGGCTTTGATATTATTATTTTTTAGAATTTCTACTAAGCTTTCAGCTTTCTTCTCACGGCAGGTTATGATTAAAGTTCCTTCACTGATTGATTTATAGGGATCAATTTTAAAGAGACTGCAAATATCATTGACACCTTCTTCAACAACTATTTTCTCTTTTTCAATCCTTATTCCAACCTCTGCTGCTTGTGCAATCTCAAATACTCCTCCCCATATTCCACATTCTGTAGCATCGTGCATTGCCGAAACTCCTTCATCACGCACACCGGTTTTTACAGCGGTCATTGCATCATCTACCACTGACATCTTGTAAAATAATGGTTGTGCCTTTTGCACAAACTCTTCCCCAAATTCCTTTGTCAAAAATTTCGGAAACATCGTCGCAAAAATACCTGACGCTTCAATAGCTGGACCTTTTGTTATAATTATCTTGTCACGGATCCGGGCAAATTTGGGAGAAACGTATTTATCAAGATCACCAACTGCAAGTACTGTAGCTCCACCAACCATAGGATAATGACAATTATCATATCGTGCAGTATGTCCACAAACAATTGCCATTTCCATCTTCTTGCATTCTTTATCAATCGTTTCCCATACAGTTGTTAATTCCTCTTCAGTCATTGACATGGGTAGATTTAAATCAATAGTAAGATATGTTGGAGCAAGTCCTGAAGTAACAACATCAGAAGCCAGAATATGAATGGCAAACCAGGCTGCCCGTTTGAATCCATATTCAGGAACTATAAAAACCGGATCACTCGTCATTGCCACTGCCTTATTTCCAATCTGTACAATTCCAGCATCAACCCCGTGTTGAGGACCAACCAGAATCTCAGGCTTTTTCACACCCAGATGAGGATAGATCAACTCGTTAAAAACTTCTGCTGAAATTTTACCGATTTCTGGTAATTTTGCCATTTAGCCTCCTTGCATTATTGTAATACCACATATAAACACTATTGTGCTGGATCTAAACCACCTGATAGTAAAGCTATTGCCTTAGCCATTAAAGGCATTTTCTCTCCTTACATAAATCACTTAGCGTATGTGTATCAAAAAATGTACCAATGATTTTATTTAACTTCTTCCAATAAGGACGGGTTGGACATCGCTTGATTCGGGAACAATGTTTGTATTTCTTTTTATCTACACAAAATACTGGAGCTTTAGATTCACCCACTGCTTTCATTATTTCGCTGATTTTGATTGAGTCTGGGGCTCGGCTTATAAAATAACCACCCCCTGGTCCCTTTTTGCTCTTAATTAATTTGGCTTGTCGCAGTTTTAGAAAAATTTGTTCGAGATATTTTGGCTTCACACTTTGGCGTTTAGCAATCTCTATCAGTGGGATGACTTTACCTTTAGGTTGATTCGCTAAATCAACCAGTGTCCTAAGAGCATATCTGGTTTTGGTTGTTATCTTCATATAATATTCTACTAAAAAAGTAGGGTATTGTCAAGAGCTAAATTGCTGAGTCCTCTCCACTTTTTGTGATTCGATGCTTACAGCTTCAATAAAAAATAACGAAATTTCGTAGATTTTGTAGTGGCAGACCTTGGTCTACTCCAATTGAGAATCGTCGAGCAAGCTCGACCACTACATTGTGCGCCATGCAATGCGAAAAAAGTGGAGAGGACTCAATCTAAATTGAGAGTGTGGCACCGAGAGCGCCAATGAATTGTGGAACATCAGAAATTATAAGATCACCAAATATGCGCTTCATCGATTTTACAAGGCCAGGATTGAGTGCGCCACCGCCATAGCATAGTATTGGTTCTTCAATGTCTATCTGAGCGCCCAAGCCTGTAATTCTCCAAACTAATGCATCACATATACCAGCAACAATATCATCAAGTCTTTCACCTTCACTGACTAAACTCAGTATCTCGGTCTCGGCTGGTTTTGTAAATTAGAAACCGCTGCCAAAGGTCTCGTCGTAGATCTCGAAGCAATGAGAGGCTGAAAGTATCGCTATAGTCTCGAGTCTAACGAAGTTAGAGAGAGGAGTGTAATGAAATGTCGTAGATATCGAGGGTAGCGAGATGTTGAAAATATCGAATGTAATGAGATGAAGCATTGAGAGGAGTATGTCGAGAAGCAATTTTATAATATGTAAATCCATGTGTCTGTATTATCATCGTAATCTGCTTTTTTATCACTGGTATCGAATTCCGAAAGGAATAATTTTTTTATCTGTGAAGCAACCATTTCTCCCCATCTCCGTTTCACCCATTCTCCGATTCTTAGGAAAGGTTTGACCCCATTTGCCCACCCAAACTAGAGCAAATAAAAACCATGCCAGAAATTGTAAGAGACTACTAGGGTCTAATCCCAAAGGATTGTTTGCAAGCCAAAAAGCTAAAACGGTAGGGATGATTAATGCTGTAAGAATATCTAATGTAGACACCAGCGTTTTTTTAATTTCTTCACCTTTATAAGAGCGTACTCAATTTCAGTATTCCTTAGAACTGGATATTCTCTTATTAAATCTTCAAAAATTGTGATAAGACCGGGAAATCTCCAAAACACCTCATGCCAGTTTTTGAACCACGGCGGGGGCTCAAGCATTTGATGTCATCCTTTCAATAAATATGTTCCAATAATCTACTTCTTTAAGCATTTTCTTCGAATCCATTTAGTTTTACCCCTTAAATTTGTTTTCGTTGTTCCATCAGGGAATTCCATATTCTATGTTGAGATCTAACCCCATTTCTTTCTCTATCTACTACTTAATGCTCCCATTCATCGTATCACCTTTACTCCGTTTCTTAGAAACCGCTGCAATTTTTTCATAAGGTAAGCCCATCTCTCACATATATTAAAATGGTGTGTTTATTTCAAAATATCGATTTACATACGCAATATCGTCATTCAGCAGCAAACGAACTAAATATGCATGCGATTGTTCTATTGAGCTTATATCCATGGTCAATATTGAATTTGCCATAAAAAAATTCTCTTCCCAATAGTAATTCTTACTGGTCTCTTCAACCTCAATCTTCACTTGAGTTTTAAAGGGACCTGGCGTTTTTGACGATGGATTAAACATAAATTGTATTCTTTCATTATTCAACACTACTCTCTCAACATAAGTCCAGCATTTATTGTGAAGATTTAACTTTGCTCCTAATCCAATTTTGTCAGACCATCGTTCTCGCGCCTTTGGGTTCAAAAGATGGATTAATGATTCGTATTCAGCTTGCGTCCTGCAGCCGATAAAACGTAGAGGGGATATATCTAGTTCGTCGGGAACAACCACTTCAGCATGACGATGGAATATAATTTCCTTTTTAGTACGTTGATCAAGCCCTTTGTCATGATACACCTTTTCAAAAGGTATCCTTTTTAGAAAAGTATAATCAGTTCCTGTCTGAACACCCCACACTGCGAGATTACCATTACTAAATATAGTCGTTTCTCGAGTAAGTATTTCACATGAATCGAATAACATAACAATGGGAATTGGGCAATGCGCCCCAGAATCTAGCTGATGAGAAGGGCGAAATCCTTCATTAGCATATTGTGTAGGTGTGCGGGGGCGAAAATAAAGACGTACATATTTCATCCATCTTGGATTAGTTTTTTTAATAACATCCGGATGTGCACAATCTTTGTCCATTAACCCACACGCTTGTGCTGCATCACGCGAAAACAATTTGTCCATATTAAGAATTTTGGCTGCTGCAGTAATATTGTCTACTCTATATAAGTAATCTGGCCACCATTTTTGTGCGTAGCTTAACCAATGCTGTTGCTTAAGCCTTCTAATTAACTTTTTTATCTCATCGGCATCTTTCTTCCGATTTATACTCACGCTGGTTGTACAGTGTATATTGAATAATTAGGTCTTGTACTACCATTAGCTTTTAGTGGAAATAGCTGTAAACCCACCTCTTGGGTGAATGTTCCACTACCTGTCATTCTGGTCAGTGTAACTTTCTTCATATAATCCAGTTGAGAGAATATAGGCAAAACACACGGAGCTAAGATATCCAACCCTTCCGGCATGATTCGAGGAACGCAGAATCCATAGTCCCTGACTGTTTGCCACATGTCGAGAATCGCCTCTTCAGGTATAAAAACATTTTCCTCATCAAGAATACGCAGTTTAGTTGCGATTTTGCGTATCAGACACCTTAAATGCTGCAGAATATTTCCAGGCGCCTTTTGTATATATAATCCGCTGCTAGGACCATTACCGAGCATAACATGGAAGTCAGATTCAACACCCCACATGGTCAAATCTATCCCATCGCCAATGATTTTCGATAAATCTAACCACATCTCTTCGAAAGCAAGCATTCGTGGTTCACCACGCAACCAAGCGTTCATAGCTTTAATATCTTTGTGTTCAGGAGTAGAAGTTTTCCTAGCATAAGTATAAATAAAAATGTCGATCGGCAATTGTGATAGATATTTATTCATTAAGGGCTGGACGATGGTTTCCCAATCTAACTCACCATTGCCACAACCCAATTGGGGGAAAGCTATACTAGTAATTCCCATGCTGGAATATGTGGAAATAAACTTCCTTAGTCCTGCTTCAATATACTCCGGTTTTGATGGTTGTTGCCAATGCTTCTTTGTAGGAAAGTTGAGAATCCATTTGTGTGGTGTTTTATAAAGCCACAACGAGCCAATCTGAAACTTCCTGTTCTCACAAAATTTCTGGTATTGTTTGAACATCGCTGGGTATATTTTCTTGAAGGTTAATGCAATGCCCTTACCCATTACACCAACGATATTAACAGTATTTACAAGCACCTTCGCTGGTGATTCAAATAAATCGTCTTTTATATAAACTATCATTAGACTCAACCCCTAAATCATGAACAACATATTATCATAATATCTGTTTAATTATAGCCTAACGAACTGACAAGTCAATGCTTTTTGTCACCGTTAACACAAATCGCTGCCGAAGGTCTCGCTGAAAGTATCGAATGTAATGAGATGTTGAAAATATCGAATGTAATGAGATGTTGAAAATATCGAATGTAATGAGATGTCGTAGATCTCGTCGAAGATATCGCTATAGTCTCGAGTCTAACGAAGTTAGAGAGAGGAAGTAATGAGATGCCATGTGTAATCTTTCTTTTTTATTACACTGTGGTGGAATGCGACCTGCCCTGCCTGTCCCGTAGCGTCAGCGTACGGGGTGGAGTGTGTAAACTACTCCATGGGGAGCATATTCTACTGGGACGCTTTACGCTTTTATCTCCGTTTCTCCTTGTCACCGTTTCACTAGGTCTTAACAGGGTGATGCCATTTGTTTCTTTTGTAGCATTTGTCCAATGTCCAGACCTGACCCCCTTCTTTCCAATCTCTGATTTAGTTGCAAAACTCGTGCCCAGCTCTTTTAGCAAAAGGGCGGGGTCAGTACCCCTCAGGCAGATGTATGGATACAACCGAATACATTTATTGTGATGTCTACAGAAACCTCAGGCATGGTTCAAGCCAGAAGCAAAACAAGGTGCGGGGGCTATCATCTGTCACAAAGTCAGCCCCCGTCCCCTATTGTCTGTATAGAATCTTTTAGTAAATCGCGGGCTTTTTGTACATCTTTCTTTCTTACAAATAATCGCGCTGGTAGTATCGTCGGATGTAAATACGCACAGCTATCGCCCTGAAAAATGTAGGTAATATCTGCATTATCAAGAATTGATTTGATAATGGCAATCAAACCCGCGTCATGTGTGTACAGTAATTCTTCGTATTTAGTAAGAATTAAGTGTTCTTCCTTCTCCTCAGGAAGTTTTTCTACGAGCGGAACATCACAATCAACACATACCGTAATACCCGTTCTGTATTCAGCTTTGCATTTAGGACAAAACATATCGTGTAAATTATCCTAAAATTTGTACCGATGTCAACACCAATTTTGCCTAAATCTCTGATTTAGTTGCAAAACTCGTGCCCAGCTCTTTTAGCAAAAGGGCTGTGGCAGTGTCCCGCTTTTTTGGTAAAAGGGCGGGGTCAGGATCCCTTACTTTATTAACAAGGTGTGGGGGATTAAATCCGCATTTCAAATCTACAATTTGCAATTAAAAACGCCCTTCGCTCTTTATTATTATTTTGCTTCAGCGCAGCGTGCACGAAATATGCCTTAATCTCCGATTGAGCTGCAGAAAGTATCGCTATAGTCTCGAGTCTAACGAAGTTAGAGAGAGGAACAAATGTGAGATGTCTTCAATCCGCCCCTCTTTTTGGCGGATGTATCTTCAGAATATCATGTCTTCAGCGTAGCGTTTCTCCCATTCTTCGTTTCTCCTTGTCTCCCCATCACCAGGTCTTAACAGGGTGAGCCCACATCAGCTAGGAAATTGTCAAAATGTCAAGCACCGTCCCCACTGAGTCCCCTGATCACCTGGCTGCAGTTTTTTCATAGGTGACCCCACTGACCCCATCATACATGGCATCTGTTGTTTGAGGGTTGGCAATCCCTCCAAACATTGCGATTAATAATAGTACCTTCATTTTTTTCTCCTTTTTATTTGTGACCTTCTATATACACACTTACCACATAATCGGCAAGTTTTCTAAAGTCATCTGGTACATTCTGACCGGACTGCTTGATAGCTTTTTCCGTGTTTTCATCGGAGATATCGGCAGTTTTATTAGTCTTGAATTGGACATCTTTAAATCCAGGCGTCTCAACGATTTTTTTGTATTCATCAAGAAGAATTGCACCACCAATGCAGCCTGTATATGCCTGAATGCTATTGCGGATATCCAGCGGCAGTTCTTTAAGTAATGCCAGATCAGAGATCGCGATTCTACCGCCGGGCTTAAGTACACGGTAAGCCTCTCTGAGAACCTTGCCTTTGTCAGTTGAAAGATTGATAACACAATTAGAGATAACAACATCAACCGAGTTGTCAGCAGCAGGCAGGTGTTCGATCTCACCTAATCTGAATTTTACATTGTGATAGTTATTCTTTTCAGCATTTTCACGAGCCTTGTCGATCATCTCAGGGGTCATGTCAACTCCAATGATCTTTCCATCCTTGCCGACCTTATTGGCTGCTAAAAAGCAATCAATACCTCCACCTGAGCCAAGGTCCAACACGGTCTGACCTTCCTGTAGTGAAGCAATGGCAACAGGATTACCGCAGCCAAGTCCCAGATCCGCAGCTTCCGGTACAGATCGCAAATCAGTTTCAGAATAACCAATACAGCTGCTGGTGATTGAGGCTGAATCTGGTGTGCAGCAAGATGATTGAGTCTGCTCGCAACAGGATGATGTTCGTTTTGCTGCTTTCGCATAGGCCTCTCTAACGGCTTTCTTAATTTCATCGGGTTTCATGTTAAACCTCCTTATTGCTCTTATCCAAAACAGCGTCGATCTTGATTTTAACCATATTGTCTAGCTCGTTTACCTTCATTAACATCAGGCAGCAGCTTTCTTTGGGGTCTCCCATGGCAACGATTGCTAATTTATCACCGGCTTTGATTTGTGCTTTATCCCTGAGGTCTTTGGGCAAAACAATCTGACCGCGCTCATCGACCGTAACCACGCCAGTAACTGTGCAGCAGCTGCTGCTTTTGTCTTTACTTGAACAACAGGTTTCTTTTTTCGAGTCTTTCATTTTGTCCTCCTTCGATTTATCATATTTATCATATTTTTCTGATTTCTATGATTTAGACACATTTTCTGATAAATGGTTTAGTCTCATACGCATTTTAGATATGTCATAATAAACGCATGAAATTACGTAAGAAATAGAATCAGATATGGTTACTAATAAGAATAACTTGGTTTGATTGTCAGTTTGTACCGCTAACGAATAATCCTTGACTGTTCTGTTTCAGCGCATGTGGCACACATTGGCTAAAAACTAACTTACACTCATAGGGTTGTGTTCCATCTTAATGAAACCTTCCT
>JABUBN010000493.1_pt1 | contig 11500 bp, 7 predicted proteins | sample 7240341 | NCBI WGS metagenome assembly JABUBN01 (sample SAMN07256345, study PRJNA390944) | subsurface metagenome | isolation source: Methane hydrate marine sediment | place: Pacific Ocean: Eastern North Pacific, ODP site | reverse complement strand
TGACAGAAAATTTTCCAGGCAATGCCGGGAACTATTGCGCCACTTCATCAATGATCCGGAAAGAGAGGTACGGGACGAGCTGCACGACGTATTCACAAAAAATGATTTGCTCAATGATCCCGAACATGAAACATTTCTACAAGAATATATCAGGTCACAGGCCTTTGCCGACAATCCTGATAGTTTTATCCGAGTTTTGAAGGATTCCCCCGGCAGGCTGATTCCTCTGAAAGAAGTAATCTTTTCTATTTGTGAAGAATTTACGACAACCCTTAAAGAAAAATCCCGCTATGTTGGTTCAATATATACCTACACGGTTTCAGAAATGTCATCAATCCTGCTGCGGCTTTACGAACAGGCCCAGGGTGGTGAGCGGAACAAGCAGATCGCCGACCATTGCCTGGATATATGGGATCTGTTCTTTGAAAATCGGGTTGGCAGAGTTATAGAAATGACGAGATCAATTGAGAAATAAATTATAAAGGGTAGTAGGTTAGCGCCTCCTTGATACTACACAAGCCCCGTGAGACCGTTCTTCGGTGAGGCAACCGCAATCTACCGGTGAAGCAGGCGCTCATCCAGGGGCTGCTTCGTAATCAGGCTCTATCATTGATGGAACGTCTGCGGATTGTAAAGGCGGTATTCCCGAAAGATTTTTTTGATCCACACGCTTCCTGGTGCCAGTCGGGTAAAAAGAAACGCAGCAGGGGGGCGGGACTCTACAGCGGCTGAGGAAGGATTGATTTTTTTTGCTTGATTTCACCTGTCGATGCACTATACTGCCAACTAATATGGAATGGGCATCAAATGAAGTAATAGGAATCTTATCATATCTTTTACCTGGTTTTGTATCTGCCTGGATTTTTTATGGTCTAACTTCATATCCAAAACCGGCACAATTTGAAAGAATCATTCATGCTTTAATATTTACGATCATCACTCAAGTCTGTGTTATTGTTATGCACTGGCTATCGGTAAAAATAGGAAAATACATAAGTAGTCCATTTGAGTGGAATGACAATGTTTCACTTGTTGTGTCTATTTTAATAGCTATTATTATTGGTCTGTTTTTTGCCAGATTCGCCAATAACGATAAAATACATAAATGTTTAAGGAAAATGAAATTCACAAAGGAAACCTCCTATCCTTCTGAATGGTTTGGAGCATTCAATCAGCAGGACACTTATATTGTTCTTCATTTGGTAGATAGCAAAAGATTATATGGATGGCCTGTAAGGTGGCCAAGCGTTCCAAATGAAGGACATTTCTCGATTGCAGAAGCTGAGTGGCTTGATGAAAAAAACGATAGGATTAAATTGGACGGCGTTTCAAACATCTTGATTCCAACAACGGAAGTGAAGTATATTGAGTTTATGAAGATAAAAGAACGAGGAAAAGACAATGAGTAGTAAAGCCCCCACGCCTCCACCGAGCCAGAGAGGAACTAGCGGAACCGCCGGTTCAAAAATTATCAAGCCTCCGCCTCCGCCTCCGCCCCCGCCAGCACCTCCGAAAAACAGACAATAAAAACCGTCCGGCACGCGAAACGGCATCTACAAGTGTGAATGACCAGCTATTTTAAGCTCAGGTGGATTATTATTTCAGGAAAATGCTGAACGTAAAATATAATGGAACGTTAATTTAGTTTAACCGCTTGACTCTTTTTCTATTTTTGGTTATTTTAGCATACAGCGTTAAGTTAAAATAACAAAAGGCTTTAATTTAGGATACGGTCGAACGATGAAACGAGATCTCCAGGGACATTACATTACCATATCAACGGTAGGCGAAGAGGCCCGGGCCTTTATCCCTGCCCCGCTGCCGCCTAAACCGCCTATTGAGTGGACGCCGGAGCTACGTAACAAGTTCGACCAGGCGTTGCTTGCGCTCGGGCGGCTGGATAGCATCTCGACCTTTCTGCCGGATATCTCCTTGTTTCTTTATATGTACGTCCGTAAGGAGGCAGTGCTTTCCTCTATGATCGAGGGGACGCAGTCATCGCTTTCTGACCTTTTGCTTTTTGAACTGGATATGGAACCCGGCATGCCCTTGGATGATGTCCGGGAAGTGAGCAATTATGTAGCTGCCCTGGACCATGGACTGAAGCGATTGGCCGAGGGGTTTCCGCTGTGCCTGCGCCTGGTTAGAGAGTTGCACGGTGTGTTGCTCTCCAGGGGGCGGGGCAGCAACCAGACACCCGGTGAATTTCGCAGAACCCAGAACTGGATCGGCGGCCCCGGCAACGCGGCCTTTGTGCCATCGCCGGCCGATCAGGTGCAGGAGTGTATGGGCAAGCTGGAGTTGTTTCTACATGACCAGCCGGAACCTACCCCTGCATTACTCAAGGTTGCACTGGCCCATGTGCAGCTTGAGACCATCCATCCGTTTTTAGATGGCAACGGCCGTATTGGCCGCCTGCTGATCACGCTGCTTTTGTACGAACAAAGAGTGCTCCGGGAGCCGATGCTCTATCTGAGCGTCTATTTCAAGACGCACCGGCAGTATTATTACGAACTACTGAATGAAATTCGCTTAAGTGGGAACTGGGAAGCCTGGCTCGATTTCTTTGCAGAAGCGGTCATTGTAACCGCAAATCAGGCAGTTAATACGGCCAAACATCTTATTGATTTGGCGGGTGAGGACCGTGACAAAATCAGTGGTCTTGGCCGGGCGGCAGCGTCTACATTACGAGTTCATCGGGCTCTGATGGAACGTCCAATCACTACTTCCGGTTGGTTGGTGGAAAAGACAGGCATCACTCCGGCCACTGTTAACAAGTGCCTGGGGCATCTGGAGTGTTTGGGTATTGTACGGAAACTTACCTCTCGTAAGCGCAACCGCCTCTTTAGCTATACCGGATATGTGGAAATAATGAACCAGGGGACGGAGCTGCCAGGCTAATATGGTGCCTGGACTTTTCGTGTCATCACATAAAGAGGTATGGCAGGGGGAATCGAACGTACGTTCATTCTCTGTTTGGGGAAAATGTAGCCCACTATAGAATTACTTGCATCCACCCATGGAGAATATTAGAATTGAGCGTGGGGGTAATAAAACCATGGGTACTGTCGGCAACACCCAAAAATTGACCCAGGGCAACATTTGGTTTTTGATCTTCTCCGCATTACTCATTTTCCCGATGTTCGGTCCCCCGGTCTGGGCGGAGAGTTCTTCTCCGATTGCCTTGGAGGAGCTACTCGGAAGGCCGGTAAGGCTGGAGACCTCCGGGGGAGGAAACTTCCAAGGAACCCTACTTTCAGTGACTGAGGACCGGGTAGAGCTTATTGAAAGCGATGGCCAGATTATTCAGATAAGCAGAGAAGCCATAGAGAAGTACCAGGAACTGGAAACGAGTAAGAGGAACAAAGCCTTCTTCCAGGATTCCGCCTCCAATCGACTGATCTTCATGCCAACCGCCTTTGCCATGGAACAAGGAGAATTTCATGTTTGTGATCAGGAGGGTTTGGTCATTACTTCGAGCTACGGGTTGAGCAAGAACATCTCTCTCTGGGGCGGTATCAGCCCATTAGGTGCTGTGCTAAGCGGCAGGTTTATTCTCTCCATTACTGAATCCTTTGCCGTTACATCCGGATCCTTTGCCGGGATAGAGTGGGTCGGTGTCACCGGAGCCCCGGTTTCCGGTATGCTTATGCCCTACCTCATTTCCTCCTGGGGAGAACCGAACAGCAACTTCACCGCAGGTGCCGCCGTAGCCTTCTCCTTCAGCACTGCGAGTGGTTTCGATACCTTGGGATTTTTGACCGCCCTGGCCGGGAAGATCGTGCTCACCGCAACCACGGCTTTGGTCACTGAAAATTGGATCATTTGGGCAGAGCGCGACAATCAGTGGGACCCTATCCCTGGTTATGCGTTCTTTGGCCTGGTTTTTCGTATTGCCGGGAGCCGCTTCAGTTGGGACATCGGGGCTATACTTCCCATGGAGATCAGCCGGGAGGAGATCAGCGGTTTAGGGGGAGGAGGTGAACCTTTTATCCCCTTACCCTGGATATCCGTAACCTATCGTATCCGATAGCAGACCTGCTGAGGGTATTGGCATCGTCCGTGAATTGACTGGCCGGAAACGCATCCGATTCTATGGATATTGAAGTATGTTGATATTATAAATCAGGGCACCGAGTTGCCAACCTGACGTCTATAAAGGCTTTTGGCGTTTCATCATTCCGGGAAGTTATAGATTGTTATAGATTAGAATCCTTGAATTGCGGCTGCTGTCATAGAGCTCTCTCTTTTTTTCAGGCAGCTCTTTTACTTCACCCTGTTCGAATCCCAGCTCCAGAAACCAGTCAGAGGCCTGCGTAGTCAGTACAAAGATGCGTGTCAGGTTAAGCCGGCGTGCCTTTTCGAGCAGAAATGCAACAATTTTATTACCGATTCCCAGGTGGGCATATTTTTTATCTACCGCTATACCGGCAACCTCGCCCTGCCCTTGCGGATAGATGTGCAGAGCGCCGCAGCCGTGAATTGTGCCGTCAACTTCATAGAGTACATAATCACCGCAGTGTGCCAGCATATCTTGCTCGCCGCGCGACAGAAGCAGCCCTTTTTCAACAAAAGGCTGCATTAAACGCAGTACATGGGGAGTATCCCCCGGCTCCATTGTGCGTATATTTTCATACTGGTTGGAGTAAACCATGGCGCCGGAGCCTAAGTTGGAAAATATCTCTTCCAGGATTACACCTTCAATGCGACCATCAACAATATGGGCCCGGTTGACACCTTCCCGGCAGGCTTTAATGGATAGAGCAAGCACTTCCAAACCGCTCTTCTGCTCATCACCGGCGTTCAACTTCAGCACTCCCTAAACAACCAGTTAAAACGCAAGTTTGAATGCATCACCCCCCCCAAGATTACATCCAATGTATATTTTCATAACTTACCAGATGAATAGCCAGTAACTTTTAACCAATTGAGAATAAAAGTCTGTCTAAAATTATATAATATAAATGGAAAATATTATTAGCTCTTCGAAATAGTTGATCTGTCCTTGACACAGCAATTATGTTTGAAATATATTAAAATTAGATAGATAATTATTATTGTTTTGAAAAGATTAAACTATTCGTATCCTTAACTCTATATTGTTTTAAAAAATATTCTTTTTGATTTATTAAAAATTAATGAGGGATTTTCATTATTTATATATTCGACAAAAGACTCTAGTAGTTCATTTTCTCTTTCTGTATTTAATTTACAAAGACTAACCGTTAAACTTCCATCAGGTTGATGTTCAATGTAACCACCCGTTCCCAATATAACATCAATCATTTTAAATATATCTCTTCCATTCCTGTAATATTGGGATAATACTTTCATTATATTATGGTCAATATGTACACAGGCAGTTTTTATTATATCCATGAAAAATTTCTGCGTATAGTCAAGTCTTTTAATACCATTCGCAATTAATTTGTTTAGTTTTCTAACCTGCTGAGTGCATTGGTTTATCTTAACTCCTATTTCTTTCTTTTTGTCTCTTAAATTATCAATATTCGTTACTGTTTTTTGATATTTTTTACTATCCTTAAGATTAACCAGTGTCTTGCGCTTTTCAACAATCTTACCCAACTCCTGTTGATGCTTCTTGATTTCTCTATTTAGCTTCTCTATCTCTTTCTTATATTTTTTATATTCATTAGAATCAACATACTTTATACCATTTTTTTCATAACCTAATCTGTTTATAATTTCCTCACTAAAATCATCCGCTTTATAAGAATTAATATCATTTAATCCCCAATATTTTACTTCAACTTCAAATCCTTTTTCTTGTCTCCACCGAAATACCATCGCTCTTGCTAATTCCTCTATTCCTCTACCTTCTGCATTTGTTAAAAATGCAGTATGTTTCTTTCCGTTTTTTATAACTATCTTTTTCAATTCGATATACTCGTTCCTATTTTCAGGATTTACGATCTTGTAATTATTATTTACTACTGCCACCTCTATTATTTTCTTTTTGGGTTCATCTATTTTATTACTCTTCAATAGTAGTTCCACTTTAATATATTCCAAATTCTGCTTTTTATAATCTGTTCTATCGCCTTTTTCCCATGTCACAAATTGTATTTCTTTATCATCTAAGTAATTAAACTCTTCATAAGAATATCCTCCTCTATCAAAGATATATAAATACTTCTTATGCTTTTTTCCTATAATCTTTTTAAGCTCATCTATGAATTTGTTTATCATTTCTCTGAAATCATTATAAGAATCATTTATTTCAAAATATAGCTGTTTTCCATCCCATGAATGTAGGTAATATTGAACTCTTCCTGTGACTGCACAATGGGACTGTTGATGATATACTTTGGTTGTCTTTTTTCTCCCGAAATATCTTAGAACATGACCATCTATAAACAACCACATTTCCTTATGATTTTCAGCCTCAATGTAAAACTTAAACATCAATTTATTAACATTCATTAGATCTTCAAAAACAAGACTATCTCTGAGAACTCTCCTTATATCATCCGGGTATTTATAATTATCAACATCTATTATTTCCATTAACTCACGATGTTTTAATTCTTTGTAATTCTCGATCTTTGTGTTTGCTAAAAAAAACATATATACAAGAAGTATGGTAATTTCTTTTATCTTCTCTATGCCGTCATTAATATTCTTCGTAAGATTTTCGACTAATGGTATTTTATTAACAAAGCTATTTAGCAGCAATAAACCGCTGTATCTATTGTATCTATTCGTTGATTCCTCATCTATATTATCTCTGATTTCGATATCTCTATCAGAAGCTGATTTTTCTTCGTTTTGCAAACTTGTATTTTCAATATTACCATTGTCTTCTATTGTTGCTTTCTTGTCCCGTATTTCTTCTTTATGTGGTTTTAAGACAATACGCAGTGTTTCATAACTGATTTTTTCATTATACTTGTTGGAAACATCATCTATTATTTTGTCTCTGAAATTCCTTAACCCATTAATTTTATAGTAATAATCAAATCTCTCAAAAACATAATCCTTTATTTCTGGAGTAATTTTGCATGGATACCCTTTTTTTATATTGATAATGCCTTTATACCCCAACTCACGATATATCTGCATCAACCGAACCATCCATGACCTGTCAAATCCAAATGCGACAGCAACTTCACTCTGTTTCATTCCACATAAAACAAGATTAACTGCGTTGATGTATAAAGAATTTTTATCCTCTAAGTTTATTACTTGTAAGGGGGTGACTCCGTAATAGATTATTAATTCATTGCGCTCAGCATTAATCTGTGAATAAAGAAGCGGATTAATAGGAAGTACTCTCTGCATCTGTTTCTCCCAAGATCAGTTATTACGAAACAAGTATACCATGATCAGAAAGTTTGTGCAAGTACTTTAGGAGCAATAAGGTTGCGTTATGATTGATAAAAAAAAGCTAAAAACCACCAAAATATGGTTATTTAGGGAGTGCTGAACTTGTATATTTTATTTAATTAGTACAAAATTAACACCTTATGCTATGATAACTCAAAAGCTTGTTATTTTAACAAGAAATATTAAAGTCCAGCGCCCGAATATATATTGTGTTGGATTTTTGCTTTAAGGAGTTCGGTTGTGGATGTAATCTGCGCTGGGAAACAAAGATACATTGATTTACGTTCAGACACGGTTACCCTGCCTACCCCTGAAATGAGGAAGGCGATATTCGAAGCTGAGGTCGGGGACGATGTGCTACAGGAAGATCCGAGCATAAATTCCCTGGAAAGCTATTCTGCCCGGCTGCTGGGTAAAGAGGCTGCATTATTTGTACCTTCCGGTACCTTTGGTAACCAGCTGGCAATTTTTACTCATTGCCGTCGCGGTGATGAGGTTGTACTTTCCGAATATACTCATGTTGTCCAGCATGAAGCTGGCGCCTCTGCGGTTATACCCGCTGTGCAGCTGCGCACTTTTCGACCGGGTTCAAGCTCCCCTGAATGGCTGGAAATTGAATCCCGGTTGCGAAAAGGTGAAAACATCCACTACCCGCACACCGGTTTAATTGTATTGGAAAACGCTCTCTCTGATGGGGAGGTGATGCCTTTGGAAAAAATGGAGCGCATATACAGACAAGCCTCTGGTTTAAAGATTCCGGTTCATCTTGATGGCGCCCGAATTTTTAACGCTGCCGCTTACCTGGGCGTGAAGGCCCTTGATATTGCCGCTTTTACAGATTCCGTGATGTTTTGTCTTTCCAAAGGTCTTTGCGCGCCTGTAGGTTCTCTACTGGCCGGCAGGCAGGATTTTATTGATCAGGCTCGCCGTAAAAGGAAAATTATGGGCGGCGGCATGCGCCAGGCGGGCTTTTTAGCGGCTGCCGGTCTGGTGGCACTAAAGACCACTGTTCATAGTCTAAGCGAGGACCACCGGAAAGCAGAAATCCTGGCCGCTCTGTTAACCTCTGGTGGTCTGGTGGAAAGTAAACCGTCACGTGTAAAGATAAATATGTTTTTTATTCGTTTTATAAAAGATAAATATATAGGATTGGAGAATCGGTTTGTCGAAATCTTTAAGAAACATGGAATCCTGACCTATCCTCCCGAGGATGGCTGGATACGTTTTGTTACTCACCACGATGTCACTTTCAATGATATGGAAGTAATTGAGCAGAAAATGACTCGTATATTCGAAGAGCTTTCTTCGAGGTAATGGCGATTTTCATAGGTGGAGCTCTATATTGACAAATGAAAACAGGGGAATTAGGATTGAATTTGAAACTCGGTGTTGTGGTAGCTATATTTCACCAGGGAGTACGTAGAAATGCTTTCAACTGACCCGATATTTGCACTGCTCAAAAAGTTTGCCATTAGAAAGAAAAGTTCAAATCTGGATTTTGTTGAGTTTGTTGCATTTTGTCAGAAATATGCTGAAAAGTTTGGCGGCAAGGATGAGGAGATAGAGCGTTTGCGCAGTCAAACCAACGGCGAGTATAATGAGCAATTGAATAAGCTTGCTGCTGAGGGTAAGGTTATTCTGCAGAGTGATCAGCAAAGTATTACCAAAATAGATATCCCCTTTTATTTTCCGGACGCCATTCAAAGGGCTTATAACAAACTTGAAAAAAACCCGGAGCTTCCTTTTCCCACTGAAGAGAGCCTGGGATTAACCCTGCCGGTAACTTCAGTTACTGCGATTAATATAAAATCTGATTTAATATATTTATTAGTAAAAAAGGATATAACAGATACCGGTATTATTCGCCTGCTCTTTCCGGAGGACCTCAGCAGCCTGGTAATTACCGCCGGATTATTATCACATAAAATGCTGGAATATTCAGTGCAAAAGATAAAGATCTATCTAAATTACCAGAAAAACGCCGCCTATATACAGCAGAAGCTGAGAGCAATCTTTAAGCAGGGAGATCTGGCCTTTAAAGAGCTTTATAATAAAGTGCTCGCCCGACCCGGACAGGCTGTCAGCTCAATTATGGAACCCACTGATTTTTCTTTTCGTTTCTGGGCACATCTGGCCAGTTTGATAATTCAGGAATTTCGAGCAAAAGATAATATGCCGGCCCAAGAACAGAGTATCTGTCAGGCAGCTTATCTGCTTACCTTTTATAATGTCCACTACCAGGGGATCGCCCAAAAAAAGAGAGAAAGTAAAACAGCTCTGCGCTATTTGGAATTGAGGCTGCGCAAACAGCCATATTTCTTCTCCATGACTGACATTTACAATATAAGAGATTCAAAGGGGGTACCGCTCACCAGGAAATATTCGAAAGAGGCACTGCATGATTTTCTTGAGCAAAAGCTGCAAATTAATGAAGGTCAAAATCTTCCTGAACTCATCAGGCTTAAAACTGAAAATAAAAAACAGTATTATATCCATAAGGAAGTCTTGCTTCCCCTTTGCCTTAAGAAGATCTATGAAACTGCCAGGGAATACAAAGAGAGATATGTTGAAGAGTGGACGCTTCTGCTGAAGGAGTTTAAAAAATCTGAAATCATGACCGATGATATGGCTTTTCTCCATGATCTGGAGACCAGGCTGAAATCAGAAGATACCCTGCTGCACGCATTATTGAATTTTGATATCCTCTTCCTGGCGCTCGAAGAAGCTGAGGTAAGCTATGAAGTCACCCAGGAAGCAGAACGTTTGTTTGATAAAAAACATCGCTCCCTGACGTCTTTTGATAATATCCTGGGATTGGAGCGAAAAGCCTTATTGGCTGAAGCCAGAATGCATTTGCCCATCTGGGAAGCTTTTCCCATTATTAAATACTTTGCAGCCTTTTTCAAAAGGCTTTTTACGGGCAAATCAAGGAGCAGAACTGCCGGTCAAAGGGTTTATACCACTGCTCACGGCGCATCACAATCGGCAGCCGGAAAAATAAATAATACAAAAGGCAGGCAGCTTAAAACAGGGGCGCGCTTGAAAGAAAGCAGGGTAGAAATCTCTGCCAAAAAGCCTCCTTCACTTAAAGCACAACTAGCTGCCTATCGTAAAGCAGTGGCCGGGCTTAAAGAGCATTTTGTGGGCAAGGGCCTTACCATGGAACAGAAGCTCGCTGATCTTACAGCAAAATGGAATCCACTTTACAACACACGTGCCAAACAAAATCTCGTAGAAGATGTAAATTCTATGATCAGAGATTACCTGCGCTCACTGAAAAGAGGATTCAAGGTACAGCCGCCTGATGTACAGCGTATTAAAAGTCTCGCAAAGACATTAGCGCAAAACAAGTCATTTAATAAAATCAAGAAAAAAGAGTATCTTCTTAGATATATTGAAATATATATGATAAAATCATTGGGCGAAAGATAGAATTGGCTGGATCAATATTCTTTCAATCGAATTTGCGTTTTTTTATAATTAAATAAAATCAAGAAAAGAGGAAGGGGAAATACATCTGTTATGCGTTACAAGTATCTATACGCTACTGATATACTTTCACTCACTTTCGCGCTCTTTTTTGCGCTCCTTTCCCTGTTGAATCTTGGCAAGGTTGAAATTATTGTTGCCGGAATCACTTTGGACAGGGAGCTTTTCCTCGGCCTAACTTTCGTAATTCTTTTCTTCTCTCTGCTGGCCCTTTTTAAGGCAACAAATAATTGTAAAAACCGAATTATTCATTTCATACGATTATTCTATCCCCAGTTGCTGTACATTCTCTTTTTCGGTGAAGCAATTTTCCTGTCACAGCTTTTCTATAATAATTACTCATTCGACTGGTTTTTTTCACAAATTGATTTTATGCTTTTCAGCTCACAGCCCTCAATAACCTTTCATCAGCTTGTTCCCAATACCCCATTAATAACCGAGCTGGTTTTTTTAAGTTACTTCTTTTTTTTCCCGCTTATCTGTTCGGGCTGGTGGCTTTTATACCTGCAGGGGCGAATGAGAGAGGCGGTCAGAGCTTTCTTGATTACAACAATATCTTTTTATATTTTATTTTTAGTTTTTATTTTTTTCCCGGTAAAAGGACCGAAGTATTTTTTCCCTTATTTGAATAACCTCTGGTATCATAATTTTGAAGGCTATTTTT
>JABUBN010000492.1_pt1 | contig 11514 bp, 8 predicted proteins | sample 7240341 | NCBI WGS metagenome assembly JABUBN01 (sample SAMN07256345, study PRJNA390944) | subsurface metagenome | isolation source: Methane hydrate marine sediment | place: Pacific Ocean: Eastern North Pacific, ODP site | reverse complement strand
ATACTTTTTTTTGAAATTGAACCGACCGCATTACTAAAATTCAACATTGCATGTGGACGATTTCGGCAGAAAAAGAATCTGACCCGTCTTGAGGTTTATATTACACTGGAAATTGAAGATACAACAGGTCTGTTAATTTCAAGGAACCTTCAAATATTTGATAAAGAGGATAATCTTATTAGAGAAAAGAAGTGTATTTTAATGGCCCAGGAAGATAAACAGGGAATTTTTTTTGACGAGGTTAATTTCTGGCTTGAACCAGAGAAATACCGTCTCGAAATTGAACTTGCAGACATCAAAAACAGGAGGGTTGGCAAAAAAACCTTAAGGGTAAACCTCCTTGATTATTATAACGATGCCAAAGAGATTAGCGATCTTATCCCGGCTAAGTTAATTGATGGTTCATTTACCGATGAAAAGTTCAATAAACCTGTGGGTCGCGTTATCCCTTTAACACAGTCAGTATTACCGGTTCACAAAGTTTTCTATTTTTATGCTGAAGTCTACAATTTAGAAACCAAAAATAGCATGCATCGAATAAGAACGACCTATGAGGTGTATAATAAAGGAAAAATGCGAAAGGAGATCGTTGATGTAATGACTAAGGATTACTTTGAAGCTGGCGATGTTGCATATATTGCAGTAGAATACCACCCTATGGATCTGACGCCGGGACATTATATTATCGTATTAAGGATTGAAGATTTACTTAGCGGTAAGGAGCGTACTGCGGTTAGTGAATTTGAATTGAAAATGATGGAGTAGCGGCTATACGATATTTAAAATTCCGGCAACGCAGTCATATAATTGTTGACATTTGACGTAAATTAAATAAAATTCAATATGGATATTGCAATTTTTATACAGATTATACTGGGGCTAATATTTGTGACCATTGTCGTCATTCTGATTACTACGATATCCGGGATAAAGAAAAAAACAGAAGGTTTATATCAGCCCGACGTACTTGCCGATGAATTGGACAGACAGAAAAAGGAGAATATCCAACTTAAGGATGAGTTAAAGAAAATAAATTCAGTCGATAATATCTTTTTCGCTTCAATGATAAGACTTACATCAAGATTAAAATCTGAAGAAATTGCAAAAGAAATTGCCGAACTTTTGGAAAATTGTCTGAGTCCTAAAGAAATCGCAGTTTTTCTCTCGGATGAAGGAGAAAAAAGGTTGAATATCGTTGCACATCGTGGTTTAAATGAAGATTGGATACCGAGGCTTGTCTATGAATTAGACGATAAATATAGTAAAGGAAAGGTTGGCGTTAGTTTTGAAAAGAAAATTCCTATTGGGGAGCGAGAATTTGCCATGTTAGGGATACAAGAACCATATCCTATATTCAATCCGGATGTATGTTATCCCCTATCCTATCAGAATAAGAGATTTGGCGTTATCGCCATTACTGGTAAAAAAGATTTGAGTGAGCGAGAAAGAAATTTATTAGGAGTCGTTACAAGTATCGCAGGAGTTGCACTTAATAATACACAAAGTTTTGAAGATATTACATTTACCGCTCGTACTGATCCGTTAACGAAATTATATAACATTGGTTACTTTAAAGAGCGTTTCATAGATGAGATCAATCGTGCAAAAAAATTCCAGCACAACCTTTCTGTTGCGATTATTGATTTAGATAATTTTAAGGCATATAATGACACATACGGCCATCAGGCAGGTGATCAGCTGTTAATACGGTTCGCCCAGATTTTTAAAAAGCACTTTGGCAAAATTGATACACTTGCCCGTTATGGAGGTGATGAGTTTATCGTTATGTGCCCGGAGATTAAGAAACAGGAAGCTGCAAAAAGTATCGATGTTCTTCTGCGTGATCTGGAGATGTATGATTTCGCACGCGGTAAGCAAAAAGTAAAGGTAACATTTTCAGCTGGAGTATCATCCTACCCGGATGATGGGGCTAATGGTGTTGAATTGATAAAATTGGCAGATCAAGCACTTTATAGTGCAAAGGGGGCTGGTCGAAACACAGTTCAAGTATATCGCCCAAAGATTGAAAAGATTTAATTGTTTTAAAACTCCTGATTAACAAATTGATAGATAATATCGCAGAAAAAATTATTCGCGCCATATCTGTCTTTAACACAGATCGGCTCAATTTTATGGAGGTCTGTGGTACTCATACAATGGCAATTGCAAGAGCAGGTATCAGGGGAATGCTGCCGGAGAATTTGAATCTTTTATCTGGTCCAGGATGTCCTGTTTGCGTTACTACACAGAACACAATAGATTATGCTATTGCTCTTGCCCACCAGAAGAACGTTATCATTACAACCTTTGGAGATATGGTGAGGGTTCCCGGTTCAAAAACCAGCCTGGAAACTTTTTCACCAAGAATCGTTTATTCGGCACTGGATGTGTTGAATATTGCTTTAGATAATCCCGACAAAGACGTAATTTTTATTGGCGTTGGTTTTGAAACAACATCTCCAACAATTGCCGCAACGATCTTAGCTGCGGAGAAGCGAAAAATCAAAAATTTTTACATTTTACCAGCATTTAAACTTATCCCACCTGCCCTGGAGTTTATTGCTCAATCACCCCGAATAAATGTTCAGGGTTTTATCTTACCCGGTCATGTATCTGTAATAATCGGGTCAAAGCCGTACCAGTTTCTTGCTGATAAATATAATATTCCGGGTTGTATTACGGGTTTTGAGCCGATCGATATATTGCAAGGTATTCTTAATCTTGTTAAGCAAATTGCTGAGAAGAGTGCGGGTATTAATATTGAATATAGTAAAGTTGTAAAACCTGAAGGTAATAAAAGAGCACAGGAGATATTATATAAAATATTTCAGGTATGTGATGCAGATTGGCGCGGCATTGGGATGATTCCTAAGTCAGGATTGGCATTGAAGGAGAGGTTTAAAAAATTTGATGTAAGGAGAAGATTCAAAATTAGTTTACCAAAGTTTGCTGAGCCTAAAGGGTGTATCTGCGGCAAAGTTTTATTGGGACTGAATTTACCTGTGGATTGTGCTCTATTTGGTAAAAAGTGCACACCGCTTTCACCCATTGGTCCTTGTATGGTTTCATCTGAGGGCTCGTGTGCAGCATATTATAAATATGGATATAGTGAAAGAGGGCTAAAAAAAGGTTCAAGAAGGCAAAAAAGAGGGGTAAACAAGGGTAAAAAAGGGAAAAGAGGGTTAAATAAGGGAAAATAGGTAGGTGATGAAAAAAATAACAAAAGAATTGATTGATGAATTTTATGATCTACTCTCGCCCTGTCGGGTCTGTCCCCGTAGGTGCAAGGTCGATAGATTGAAAGGCGAGATTGGAAATTGCAAGGCAGGATTAGAAGTTAAAATTTCTTCATATCATCAACACTTTGGTGAGGAGCCGCCATTGGTTGGCAAACACGGTTCAGGTACGATCTTTTTTACCCATTGCAATCTCCATTGTGTATACTGCCAGAATTATGAGATCAGTCAACTTGGTATGGGTAGAGAGGTAGTCCTCGAAGAACTTGCCCGGATGATGCTAAGGTTACAAAACTTGGGCTGCCACAATATTAATTTTGTTACGCCAACACCCTGGGTGCCTCAGATTGTCAGGGCATTGAGTATTGCCCAGGAAAAAGGTTTGAACATTCCCCTTGTATATAATTGTGGTGGTTATGAAGCTATTGAAACATTAAGATTATTGGATGGCATTGTGGATATTTATATGCCCGATATAAAATATGCAGATAATGAATATGCTGAAAAATATTCCAGTGCGCCAAAATACTGGGATATTATGAGACCAGGGTTAAAGGAAATGCATTCACAGGTTGGTGATTTAGTAGTAGAAAATGGTATTGCAAAGAAAGGGCTTTTAATCCGACACCTTGTCCTGCCGAATAATATTGCAGGGAGTAAAAAATGTTTTGAATTTATCAGCCAGAAATTGTCAAAAAATACAGTGGTAAATCCTATGGCACAATATTATCCAACATTCAAAGCCGACCGTTTTCAAAAGATTAATCGGCGTATTACCGCACAAGAATATAGACAGGCACTTGCAGACCTTGAAAGAAATTGTCTTGATAAAGGTTTTAAACAGACAATCGACACCATTTTCAGGAGTGTGGTTCCTGAGTGGACTGATAATTTACAAAATACAAACTGAAAATTACAAATTCCAAGCGCCAATCCGCCGCGCTGTTTGATAGACAAATTCTCAAAAATATTCCAGCTTCTTAACCCAAACCTATCAACCTTAGACCAAGGTAGAGTATTGACTTCCTTAAAAACCTGGCTATCCTATGGGGTCAAAAAGAGGAGGACAAATTGAAAGTTCATGAATATCAGGCAAAGGAAATTTTTAAAAAGTATGGTATCCCTACACCTAAAGAGAAGATGTGTCAAACCATTGATGAGGTAATAATTGCTGCTGCAAAAGAGATTGGTATACCGTGCGTAATAAAGGCACAGGTAATGGTTGGTGGACGAGGTAAGGCGGGTGGAATAAAGGTAGCCAAAAATGAGAACGAACTTAAAGACTATGCAGAAAAGATTTTGGGTATGGAGATAAAGGGTATACCGGTAAAAAAGGTTCTGGTATCTGAGGCGGTTTCTATTGCCAGTGAAGCATATCTCGGTATTATTAATGACCGTACTACAAAGAAAACAGTGATGATGGCATGTAAAGAAGGTGGCGTGGAGATTGAAGAGATAGCAAAACAGAGACCTGAGGCAATCTATAAGGTTTATGCTGATCCGTTAGTGGGTCTTATGTCCCACAAGGCAAGAGAAATAGGTCTATTTCTTTACAAAGAACCAAAAAGAGCTTTTGAATGTGCTTCAATAACGGAAAAATTGTATAGACTATTTATTGAACTCGATTCATCTTTAGCCGAGATAAATCCACTTGTTGTCGATACTTCAGGAAAACTTATTGCTCTGGATGCCAAGCTTAATTTTGATGATAATGGCCTTTACCGGCATCCTGATGTTGAATCGATGCGCGATAGGGAGAGTGAGGACGAGAACGAGTTACTTGCGCGTGAACAAGACCTATCCTATGTTAAGCTTTCCGGCAATATAGGTTGTGTTGTTAATGGTGCCGGTCTGGCAATGGCGACCATGGATCTGGTTAAACATTTTGGTGGTGAACCTGCCAACTTTTTGGATATTGGTGGGTCTTCCTCACCTGAAAAGGTGAAGAATGCTTTAGAGATTCTTTTAAAAGACAAGAATGTAAAGGTGATTTTCTTTAATATATTTGGCGGTATTACACGCTGTGATGATGTGGCAAATGGAATTTTACAGGCGAAAAAGGATTTGAATATCAAACAGCCGATTATTGCTCGACTAACCGGGACAAATGAAGATAAGGCAATGGAAATCTTGAAAGAAGCAGGCCTGATCTTTACCCAGACCATGGATCAAGGTGCTAAAAAGGCAATTGAATTACTAAAGTAAACAAAAGGAGATAATAATGAGTATTTTCATCAATAACAATACAAAACTTTTGGTCCAGGGCATAACTGGTAGGGATGGAAGTTTTCATACACGTCAGATGCTAAACTACGGAACCAAAGTTGTGGCTGGAGTCACGCCTGGAAAAGGTGGCATGGAGGTCGAGGGTGTACCTGTTTTTAATTCTGCAGCGGATGCAGTGAAACAAACTGCGGCAAATACCTCAGTTCTCTTTGTCCCTGCCCGGTTTGCATCAAGTGCAATTTATGAAGCAATTGATGCGGGCATTAAATTGATTGTCTGTATCTCGGAAGGGCTGCCCACAATTGAATTGGTCAAGATTACTGCTTATTTAAAAAATAAGGATTGCCGTTTGGTCGGACCAAATTCACCAGGTATTGTTTCATCGGGTGAGGCAAAAGTCGGTATTTTACCCGGTCATATTTTTAAAGAGGGCAAGGTCGGTGTGATTTCAAGAAGCGGCACTTTGACCTATGAAATTGTTGATCATATTACAAAGGTGGGGCTTGGTCAATCTACGTGTATTGGTATTGGCGGTGACCCAATTATTGGAACCAAGTTTATTGATTGTTTAGAACTCTTTGCTCAAGATAATGATACAGAAGCAGTTGTAATTGTTGGTGAAATTGGTGGCCGTGATGAGCAGGATACTGCAGAATATGTAAAAAAATATTTCAAAAAACCTGTGTTCGGTTTTATTGCCGGGAAAACAGCACCACCTGATAAACGTATGGGCCATGCTGGAGCGATTATATCAGGAACATCAGGTACTGCGGCAGAAAAGGTAAAGGTCTTTAAAGAATGTGGAATTAAGGTGGGCGACACACCTGCTGAGGTTGCACAACTTATGAAAGAAATGCTGTAAAGAAGGATACCAGGCTATCAGAAAATCAGGAGGAAGGGTACCAGCTTATCAGGATATCAGGTTTTTATGCCTGATACTCTGGTATATCCATTCTGATATCCTGATCTTCTAATATCCATATTCTGATACCCTGATATACTGATATTCTTATTATTCTTCTTTATCTGTTTCTATTGTTTCTGATGTTATGTCCAGTGCCTTTGCTAATTTATCACAGGCACTCTGTAATGCATTGTATAACTGCCTATCCTGTATTTTTTTGTTGTATACTTTGTCTAAAATGTCTTGAAGTTCTGAGAAGATTTTAACCATTTCTGCATAATCATAATGTAAGGTCTTTTCAAGACTCTGACGCAAATCATTATAAATTTCTTTAAGATTTTCCACTGCATCACCTCTACGGAACTTGAGATCATCAACCATTTCTCCTTCGCCCATTTTTTTGATATACACGCAAAGTCGATGCAGCGGCCCATAAATTTTATGTGTTATCAAAACTATTGCCCACATGCTTATGATAAATACTATTATTGCAATTGCTATTACCGGCAAAATGGAATCAGATAAAACTCGTCTTATCAGCTCTTCAGAAACAGGCAAAGAGGAAATATTGTCTTTGAGTATTAAAAATAACGAAATAACCAATATCGTCGAAACACTAATTATCAATCCCATTAACGCTATAATAAGTCGCATTTGTAGATTATGGAGTATTAATTTTTTTCTTCTATTTTTTGATGCCATTTAAACCTCAGACCTAAATATTCTATATAAATAATAGGATTTGTCAATAATTAGATTGTATCAACGTTGAAAAGAAGAAAAAAATATGAAAGTTTTGTAAATTTTGAAGGGAGGGGGAATAACCCCCTCCCTTGAATGGATTAGAACTTTATGAATTTTCTCGCGTCGCTGCCGCTTTCTGTTTTCAGAACAAGAAAATATGCACCGTTTGTGAGATTTAACGTATTGACGTCAAATTCCTGAGCGCCTTTTTCGAGTTGACCTTGGTATGCAGTTCTGATCAATCTGCCGGTTGCGTCAAACAGTTTGAGCGTAATATTACCAGACCTCGGCATAGTAAATGCTGCACAGCAGCGGTTAGACGTAATGGTAGGCAATACTGAGAAGTTGTAACTGATTATACTATTACTGCTTGTTTCTTCAATGCCGACAGGAGGGAAAGGTCTGATCTCTGCTCTTTCAAAATAGAGATTCAACTCAGGTTCATTTGCCCAGCAACCATATGTCCATCCATCCACAATATGGTGGGCGACCTCAGTTCCACTCCAATCAGCCCATACAATTGCGCCTGTATTAGGCGTGGACAGTACATCAGAAATAGTCCACGTTGCGCCATTGTCAGTTGTATAGACACCGCCAATATGTGCGCCATTATGAGTAGCCCACGTCAAGGTATCACCTACGTAGTAGTTTGCTTTGTAACTTACCAGGATAATGTTATTTAACGGATCGTAAGATAGTGAGGAATACTGGCTCGGCTGAGACTCATAGAGTGTATCATTTATCCATTGCGATGTTGTACCCAGCTGTCTGATATTGAAAACTTCCCATGTCCAGGAACCAGGACTACCTGTGCCATGGAACAGCCACATGGAATCTGAAACCAGATCCATATGTACTGCCCAGGGTTCACCATTAATCACCTCACAGTCTAATTCAGTCCACCAGAACTGACTTGCTGGAGTTACATAGGGGACTGGTAGAATTTGTTTAGTGCCCCAGGTAAACCCACCGTCAGTCGATTCGATGATGTGCGGTACAGTAACAGCAGTGCCACCAACATCTATAGTATCATGAAATGTCATGAACGCATAGTCACCAGGACCGCGGCGGCAGTGACCAGCGCCTGAAGAGCCAGAAACTGGATCATAACCATTATATACGAAGATAGTATCTGTCCAGGTATACCCGCCATCTTCTGATACCCAGGCATAACAATTTTCATTACCGTTATTAAGATAACTTAAGCTCGTTGAGATAATATCATATGGATCGTCAGGGTCAACAGCAACACACGTAAACCATGGACAAATATCAGCACCATAAGCGCTCGGTAATGACGCGGGAACTGAGGGTGAAGAAGCAGAAGGAATACCTTCTTCAATCATAATTTTATGATCACCTATTGCATAACCAATAGGACTTTCTTGCCATGAGAAGTAAAGTTCGCCATAATTCGCATCAAAGTCTGGTGATCCATCAACCCCGGGATACACCCTTCTTGTTTCTGGTGAAAAAGGGCCATAAGTAATCCAGGTTGCACCATTATCAAGGGAATAAGCAATCTTTATCTCCATATAGTTATCAGGATCAGTAGTTGGGTCGCCATAGATAACCGCAATAGCTTCGCCACCTTCACTGACCACAATATTTTTACCCTGTGGGCCAAGAATAGCTCTGATATCCCCAATCGTTGAAATCAATACCCTGTCTGCCATTGGCGGCAGTGGCGTTTTATTTGTAGATTCACCGTCAACATAATCAATGTTTTGGGGAAGGTTAGCAAAACACAAGACTGTTAATATCAGTATAAGTCCGAATTTTTTCATTTATTCCTCCTTTTGTAGATAACCAATAATTATTTATACTGTTATAATTTTCAATTTGTGCTTTATCACCTCCTTTCAAAATCAAACTCAAATATTTTATACAATATGTGAAAGATGTCAATACTTTAAATTACAGGTCATCCAACCATCCTGCAGTTTTATTCAATCTTTTCTTGAAAATTTTCCCAAAATTTTTGGGATTTCTCACCTCGTGATACTTGAAATATATATCATTATCAACAATTCCTAAAATTTCTATCTTTCCAGTTCGATGAGACATTACAAACCTGAATCTTTTACTGTGACCATTAAGCTTTTTCTTTGCTTCATCAACAATGCTACATCCTTTGTAGAGTGGTACTTGAAAACTTTGTTTTACTCTTTTCACGGGTCTGCACTGAAAAAGATAATATGGTATAATACCGATACCTGTCAGTTTATTCTGTAACTCAGCTAAGGTTTCAGGCTCATCATTCACACCTTTTAGTAACACGGTCTGATTATTGATTACTATGCTATGGTGAGCAAGCTTATTGATTGCACGTATTGATTTCTTAGTAATTTCACGTGGGTGGTTAAATTGAGTGCTGACGTATATCCTGCTATCTGGCAGAGAGTACTTTTTTAGTATTGATAAAAGTTGCTCGTCCTCGATAATCCGGTCAGGGAACATTACGGGAATTTTGCTTCCAAAACGGATAAAATATAAATGTGGAATATTTGAAAGCTTTTTTAAAAAATTCTCAATCACTCTCGTTGGTAATATAAAAGGATCACCTCCACTAATAAGTACATTATTTATCTCTTCATGTTCGCTAATATATTTTATTGCATTATCAAATTTACTCATTATTTCTTCGGTTGGTAAACCAACCAATCTTTTTCTAAAACAGTATCTACAATATGCTGCACACCTGTTTGTCGATAAGATCAAGGCAGTCGAAGCATATTTATGTTGTAGCCCGGGCATTTTTGTTATTTCCATTTCACCACTCGGGTCATAGGAACCAGACAGGTCTAATTCTTCTATTGAAGGAAAAACCATTTTTTTAATAGGGTCATTTGGATCATTCTTATCAATTAAGGACATATAATACCGCGTAATACTCATAGGGTGTTTTTCTATAACCTTTTTGAGTTGTTTTTCCTGTTTTATTGTTAAATCGACATACTCTTTTAATTGTTCAACAGTACGAATATTTTTTTTGAGTTCTTGTCTCCAGGGCATAGAACCTCCTTTCAGTGTTAGCTTTTATGCGCAATAAGTGTATTAGTTTTTACTGAAATTTCAGCATTTACTAAAACATTACTATAATATAATACTCAAAATTATTTGTTTGTCAATAAGCAAGGAGATAAAGGTGTGTTTTCAGAACAGTTTCCTATTTTTTTATTCTTGGAACTTGTTCCCTGTCCCTGTTTTTTATTTACTGTTTCTTGGTTCTTGGAACTTGGTATCTTTTGCCTTGTTCCCTGTATCCTGTACCCTGTTTCTTGTATTTTGTTTCCTGTATCCTGTGTCCTGTTTCCTAATATTATCGGGGCGGTGGGATTCGAACCCACGGCCTCATGGTCCCAAACCATGCGCGCTAAGCCGCTGCGCCACGCCCCGGATAATATGATTATATTGATAAATAAACAGATGTCAACCCAGCTAGATAATATAAGAGTGCTCAATTTAATTAGTAAAATAATACACTATCACACGATCGAAGAGCATAAATATATTTGAAACTTAGTATCTAACGGGGTCAACCCAGCATTATAAATATGGAATCACTCGCGAATATAGATGAAATCTGATTAAAAAAAGGACTCAGTGGGTTCATTTCTTGACATAACCTATTTTTTGAATATAATCTACAATGCAAATGGTGATTTTAAGTGGTAAAGAGGCTTTAAAAAAACAGATTGGTCATACCTCAACATTTGAAAAGGCAATTAATTCTTTTATTAAAGCAAGGAAACATTATAAGATAAAATTTCTCTATTATGACAGGACAAATAGATTTCAAGTCAAAAAGGTAAAGAAAAGTGCACAATCAATCAGAAATTTTATCTTAAAAATCGAAAAAAAATGGGGGGGAATAGATTTTCTGCTGCTTGTAGGCGGTGATAAAATAATTCCATTTTTTCGATTGAAAAATCCCTGTGATGATAGTGATAAACGGGTATTATCAGATAATCCCTATGCATCAAGGGATAGTGATTTTCTTATTCCAGATAGAATATGTGCCCGCATTCCAGATAATAAAGATGCCAATTTTATCATAAACCAGTTAAAAAAACTTGGTAAAACGTCCAAAAAGTCCTTTGGAATCAGTGCCAGAGTTTGGAAAAAGGCTTCAGAGAATGTTTATCGCCAGATTGGAAAACCAAAGGATTTAAAGATTTCGCCACCTGTTAACAGTAATACATTCAAATCCCAATGGCTGCAAAACAAGAATTTTCTGTATTTTAATCTTCATGGCACCAAGGTTTCAGCTAACTGGTATGGTCAGGACAGAGGTAAATATCCCGTTGCATTAGGACCTGAAAATATTTGTAATGCCACAGGAATTGTTGCATCTGAGGCATGTTATGGAGCATATATTCTGAATAAATCGCATAAAAAATG
>JABUBN010000491.1_pt1 | contig 11530 bp, 12 predicted proteins | sample 7240341 | NCBI WGS metagenome assembly JABUBN01 (sample SAMN07256345, study PRJNA390944) | subsurface metagenome | isolation source: Methane hydrate marine sediment | place: Pacific Ocean: Eastern North Pacific, ODP site | reverse complement strand
TTTCAAATTCTGAAAAATTGATCGATAAAGCTTTGGAATTGAACGAAAGGATAACCAAGATCAGAAAAAAACAATTGAAGAATAATTGACCAGAATATGAGGCTGGCACTCAGAATAAGCAGTGTATGTGATTTGATCCAGCTTACACTTTCCTCGGTCATAAAGGATGCACCCTTGGCTCCTTTAATAAGAATGAAATAAGTGATTGAAGTAATAGCAATACCGCCCCATAGGGCTCCAAAATATTTGATGGTCTTATTATAGTTGAATGTAAAAATTAGTCGGGAAATGTATTGAATTATTGCTCCCACTGTGAAGGCAACTATAATAGATAAAAGAATACCTGAGATAATGGCCAGTGCTTTGCCCGAATTGATATAACTGCTCATCGTACCCAATTCTTCCCCTTTCTGCATAATTACCAGTACAGACATACCTACGGCAGCTCCGAGTAGTTCGAAAACAATTGAAACTGTCGTAGAAGTAGGCAATGCGAAAGTATTGAACAGATCAAGCAGTATGACATCAGTTAACATCACTGCAAGAAAGATGATCATGATGTTGGTAAAATTGAATGAGCCCGGATAGAATATCCCTTTTCTTGCTACTTCCATCATGCCGCTCGAAAAAGTTACACCACAAAGAATACCCGCTGCAGCAACAATTAATATAATACGAAGAGGAGCTACCTTTGCGCCAATTGCAGAATTCAGAAAATTGACAGCATCATTACTTACGCCTACAATTAAATCGGATATCGCAAGTATAAAAAGAACAATTACAATGAGTAGAAAAACCTTGTCCATAATCTATCGTTTTCAGGGCATAAAGATAAATTTGGCTGGAAAGATAATAATATTTCAATATTAATTTAACCTTATAAGTTTCTTAATTTGGAATTAAATTTAATCCTCACGATAATAATTTTTTCTTAACGCTATCCTTATTAGTCACATGTATTTTTACAGTTGGTGTAATTAAGGTAAATTAAATCCTATTGACGCAAAGATATTTATAGTGGATGATGAGCCCTTGTTTATTTTGTTGTCCTGACAATAGTACTCTCGTTTATCCAGCAGCCTACTTTATAAGTATCGCCATCGGTGTAACCATTAAAGAACGTGACCTCATTATTTGGAAAACTTTTGGAATAGGCTTTGATTTGTCCATCAGCAATCCCTTTTACTGACGGATCAACTGTTTTTGCTTTTGTGAATTTATCAACAGCTGCCCAGTAAACTGTTTGTTTTTCGAAATCAGAACCGCAACTACTGCTGCTTGCTATGTATGCTGTTCCAATCAGTATATAAGCTTCACCGTAATTACTCTTTAAATTTATTGCTGATAAACAATGCTGGCGTGTTGAAGGATAATCATTTTGCTGAAATGCAATTTTGCCAAGGTTATAATAATAATACGCTTTTTTATCAGTATCAGTTTCCTGTTCAATTGCTTTTTTATAATAATTACTTGCTTTCGTGTATTCCTTGCGGGCCACAAAGGTAGGACCGAGTTTGGCAGCTGATTCGGCCGAAGGTTCGAGCCTATAAAGCGCTTCTGCGGTTTTGGCATACAGATCTGATCCTTCGCATCCGGTTTCGGCAAGGAGAGATGTTGTTTTCTTTAATAAATCAACATTCTCAGAATCAGCTCCAAATTTTGCAGTGAATATTTCAATAAGTGATTCACAATCTGCAGCACCGCTTTCGGCGAATATTTTTTCAATGCTCTCAATTGCTTGTGGTAATTTTGGATCTTCATCACCACTCTGGATTTTCTCATTCAGCAGATCCATAATTAAAACATAGTTACCAATCATTACATCTGCACCGAGTTTATTTTCCTGATAGAGTTTGTATGTTGCGGTTATGAATGTTACAGCAACTGATTCATCTACTTTCTCTTCTCTTAAGTTTACTGATTTTTCAAGATAACCGTATGCTTCTTCGATTTCTGTATTTCGATACCGAATTAAATCAATTCCCTTGATACCGTATACGTATCCGGGTTGTTTGAAATATTCTATTCTCTGATCATAAAGCATCATAAGCGTATCAACAAAGGCTTCCTTCATCTCTTTGGTAGTTTCATTCTCGATCCTGTATTTAAGGATTTTTGCTCCATGGATATAAATGTTCTTGCTGGCCTGCGGACAATTGAAAAAACAATACCTCCAGGAATCATATGCATACTCATAGGTTTTAATCTTTACATATTGATTCATAATTGAAAGATTGCTGGCACATTCCATACGAGCAGCACTATCAGTTCCGTATTTTGGATTTTCAATGATTTTGGATCGTTGAGCAAACAAAAATGAAGTGTTGAAAAGAAAGATTCCGTTAAGAACAATGAATAATTTAAAATAATTCGGTTTCATAGTATTTGTATTTCCAAGTACAATAGTTATCAGTCACTTAAATTAAAAGTGCGAAAATACTACTTCGTATACACTAATCCAAAAATTAAGCCACAATCTAATATTGTCAATAACCCGTTGCTATGAATTTGTGCGAAAGTGAGTTTTTTTACCATTTTTGCATATATAATTGTTTATATCAGGAATATGTCGGATAAGAAAATATATGATTTGTCTTTTTTAAATAAGATTTCAGGTGGAGATCAAAATTTTATACGTGAAATGATAAATACATTCAAAGAAACAGCTCCGGAATACCTGATTAAAGTGAGGGATTGTCTTAAGGATAATGCAATTGATGCATTAAGCAAGGAGACCCATAGATTTATTCCAGGTGTTTCATTTTTGGGGGGCTAAGATATTGGAAGAAGATCTGTTAAAAATAGAAGAATTCACAAAAAAGAATGAAAATCTTGAGGAAGTTCCGGCATTAATTGATAGCGTTAATACGAAAATTGAGGAACTTATCGAAGATTTTAACCGGGATTTTAATTTTTAGTATATGAAAATATTATATGCTGAAGATGATGCGATGATGCAAAACGTTGTAGTCTATACTCTGGTTCGTATGGGCTATGAAGTAACCACAGTTGATGACGGAAAGGAAGCCTTAGATGTGATCCAAAACGAAGAATTTGATTTATTAATTCTGGATTTGTTTATGCCCAGAAAGAGCGGTTTTGAGGTAGTTGAAATTGTACGTGATAGTCTTCATATCGATACTCCTATACTGATTCTAAGCCGAAGTCATCTGGATGAGGCAATTCAGAAGGCATACACAGCCGGTGCAAATGACTATATTGTAAAACCTTTTGAGCCGGAAGATCTGGTTGTTAAAATCACTAAAATGCTGACTCCAAAAAGATAATCGAAAACCGATGAGCGAGATGCTAAAACTTATATTGATACAGTTTGATATAGAATGGCATGCGATTGATAAGAATCTTTCTAAGATTCAAAAGATCCTTGATAAAGTAGAATGGCCTGTTGATATAATTGTTTTGCCAGAGATGTTTGCTACTGGTTTTACCATGCAACCCGAATTATTTAGTGAAGATGAGCATAAGTCTGTACATAAGTGGCTGACAAACCTTGCAGAAAAGTTTAAATGTGCGGTAATAGGAAGTCATCCGGATAAGATGAATGGGCGGTTCTTTAATCGCCTGCATTTTTTCAGTCCCGAAGGAGTTCATCAATATTATGATAAAAGACATCTTTTTACCATGGGAGATGAACACAAGCATTATACTTATGGCTCTGAAAGGAGAATAATCGAATATAAATCGTGGAACATATTGCCGCTCATCTGTTATGATCTTCGTTTTCCTGTTTGGAGTCGTAACAACAATGCAAAATATGATTTGCTCATATATATAGCGAATTGGCCTGCAGCCCGAAACAGTGCATGGGAAGTTTTATTAAGAGCCAGGGCTATTGAAAATCAATGTTTTGTTGTGGGTGTGAACCGCACAGGAAAAGATGGAAGAGGAATTCAGTATTGTGGAAATTCGCAGGTTGTTTCCCCAAAGGGTGAAGTACTGCATAAAATTAATAGCAGGGAAGTGGTTTTTACTTCAAACCTCGATTTGTCTGAAGTAAGAAACTATAGAAAGAGTTTTCCGGTTTTGGAAGACGCAGATGAATTCGAAATAAAATAAAATTCATGTATTCCGGAGATAATTTCAGAATACAGGAATTCCAGTGTTTTCATTAATTAGCAATGCCCTCCTTCATCTCCGCAATCTGAACAACCTTCGCAACTTCCAGGATAGTGTGCATGACCATGATGTAATTCCTCCTGATTGGCTTCTCGTACTTCGGTAATCTTTCCTTTAAAAAAGAGGTGATTTCCGGCCATGGGATGATTGAAGTCCATTTTAACTGTATTATCCTTTATTTCTTTTACAATCCCGGTCAATTTGTTTCCTGAGGTATCCTGCATGGGAATTTTATTGCTTGTTTGAAGCATTTTATTGTCAACTTTGCCTTCTATCTCAAATGCTGAGATGGGAACCTGTACAATGGCCTCTTTATTTATCTCTCCATAAGCATCTTTTGCTTTCAAATTGAAGTCGAAATTATCACCCATTCGTAAGCCTGTAATATTTTCTTCAAATTTCGGAAATAAATTATCTGAACCGAATAGAAAAGTCAGTGGAGAATCTTCGTTAAGTGTTTCAACAGTCTCTCCTTGTAAGCTGCCAAGTCTTAATTCGTATGTAAGAGATATAATCCTGTCTTTCGCAACTATCATAATCTTTAAATTAAATGAACCGCAAAAATATGTAATTTCATGTTACTTTCCATTTAACATATTTTTTCTTCTGTTTGTTCATGGTGAATTTGAAAAGAATGAATTTTTAACATTTGTTAGATTCAGTTCACTAAAGATCAGATTTACAAAATTTTATGATGAATAGAAGCTGAAAAATGAAATATGATTCTAAATTATGCATATTTTACGACTGTTTTTTTCGTTATTAGTTTCATATAATTCATGCATATGGACTAGTTTTACTGCAACCAATAGTTATGATTCTTGTCTATTATTATGAAACAATTCAAACCAAAAAACTACTAGTATGAAAAATAAGAGAATTGCTTTTATAGTTATCCTTGCATTATTATACATACCAACACAGGCTCAAATTAAATTCGGTATCCGTGGTGGTATAAATTCCAGCAATGTGAAACTTGAGGGATTTGATAATCCCGATTATAGATTGGATTATAAGAGTAGTCAGGTCGGATTCCATTTTGGAGTCATCTCTCAGATAAAATTTGCCATGGTATTCGTTCAACCCGAATTATTGTTCACAACTGCAAGGACAGATATTTCGCTTTACGATGTTGCGGATGATATTAAAACAATAGGCAAACAATCTTTTAATAAGCTTGATCTTCCGATAATGGCCGGAGTGAAATTAGGGCCTTTAAAATTGCAGGCAGGTCCGGTAGCCAGTGTGATATTAAATTCAAAATCAGATCTGCTTGAAGAAAATGGCATAGAACTGGCTTATAAAGGTTTAACCATTGGATATCAGGCAGGAATAGGTCTGGAACTGGGATCACTTTTACTGGATGTAAAATATGAAGGGAATCTTAGTAAATTAGGTGATGGTGTCACTATTGGCGGTGAAGATTTCAACTTTGACCAGAGGCTAAACCAGATAATTTTCAGTATTGGCTTTTTATTCTGATATCGACATTTGAAAAGTTGAAAAAATATTGCCGGCAGTTTTAGCTGCCGGCTTTTTATTTAGAATTATTATGAATAATTAATTGTTGATTATTTTTTGGAACGTATTGATTGAAATTTCGTTTATTAGGTTTACTTACATACAGTTAAATTAAAAATAATCTAATAATGAGATTTAAATTGACTCTTTCGTTACTGGCATTTATTATCTTTTTCAGCAATATTTTTGCTCAAAAGCCTTTCATGAAATTCGGTAAAATACCTATCGAAGAACTCGAGATGACTTCATACGCCATAGACACTTCTGCCGGAGCTGTTATTTTAGGTGATTTCGGTGTAACAAATTTTGATATCTCTAAAGATGAAGGATTTTTTCTGACATTTTCAACGCATATCAGAATAAAAATACTCGACAAGGATGAGCTGGACAGAGCAGATTTCAATATAATATTGTATGAGAGCAATAGTGGAAAAGATGAAGACCTGAGTGGTTTAAAAGCATGCACGTATAACCTGGAAAATGGAAAAATTGTAAAATATAAACTGGGGCGGAAAGATATTTACCGCGAAAAAATCGATAAAAATCATAAACAGGTTAAATTTTCGCTACCAAATGTGAAAGTGGGTTCTGTTATAGAGGTTGAATACAGAACAGTTTCACCATTTGTTTTCAATTTAAATTCATGGTATTTTCAGTCTAGCATTCCAACCAGAAGATCTGAATACCATGTGTTTATGCCTGAATATTTTTATTATAAAAACTGGGTTAGCGGTTATGTACCTGTAAGAAAGGACTCTGAGACGCATACCAAGACTTTCCAGTATACAAAATCTGCAACCATCGATCCTGCAGGAGGAAGAGAAAGCGGAAGCATTGTTAGCTTTGAAGCACAGGTAACTCACTGGACCTATACAGCAGAAAATGTACCTGCCTTCATTAATGAACCTTACATTACTACTGTTTACGATTATCTTTCAGCAGTTGAATTTGAGCTGAAATCAACAAAATATCCCTGGTCTGTGGTAAAATACTATACCAAAACGTGGAAAGATATTAACCGGGAATTGATGGAAGATTCTGATTTTGGCAAGCAATTGAATAATAAGGGTCACCTGAAAGCCCAGATAGAAGCCATCAACAATTCATGTTCCGATCCTCTTGAGAAGATGTCAGCTGCCTATGAACATATAAAAAGTTCTATGCTATGGGATAAGCGATACAGAATATGGTCGTCGGGGGGTATCCGAAAGGCTTACAATGAAGGAGGTGGCTCATCGGCCAGCATAAACCTTAATCTTGTGGCGCTATGCCGTGGACTTGGATTGGATGCCAACCCGGTTCTGGTGAGTACCCGTCAGACTGTGCAAAAACTCCCAGGAATTGTTCATAAACCCTATTCGTATCTATAGCTTAAGTTTTTGGCATGAAGTAACTTGTATATTATACCAAACACACTATCATGCAGCACAAACAAGGAGAAGACAGGAACCAAATGTTCATGTTCAGTCTGGAAAGTGCCATAGCTTCTGATTCCTTTGTGCGTGTAGTGGATGTCTTTGTTGATGCGATTGATCTGAAAAGTTTTGGGTTTGCTCATGTCGAATGCGAAGAGGAAGGACGACCTCCTTATCATCCCTCCGCCTTATTAAAACTCTACTTATATGGTTATCGTTATGGCATCCGCACCACCAGGAAACTTGAGCGCGAAGCACAAACCAATATTGAAGCCATGTGGTTATTATCGGGTCTGCGACCCAAGTATAAGACCATAGCGGATTTTCGAAAGAACCATTCGAAGGCCTTCCGTGAGGTGTTTCGCAGGTTTGTATGCCTGTTAAAGGAATGGAAACTGATAGAAGGAGAAACCGTAGCGATCGATTCATTTAAGATAAGAGGAAGCAACTCATTGAAGAACAATTTTAACGAGAGAAAACTCAAACACCACCTGGATTATATTGAAAACCAGATTAAGGAATATGAAGCACTCTTAGACGCTAATGACAAGACAGAGGATAAAAAGGAGCTGGAGAAAAAAATAGAAGAACGTAAAGAGAAACAAGCAAAATATGAGCAGATAAAAACAGCTCTTGTTGAAAGTGGAGAAGAACAGATATCCCTGACTGATCCTGATTCCCGGTCTGTAATACTGCACAAAAATATAATCAATGTTGGTTATAATATCCAGGCTTCCTCTGATGCAAAACATAAGCTATTGGTCGAATATGATACAGGCGAGGTCAATGACACTCATGCTTTAGCGCCAATAGCCTTGCAGACAAAAGAAATACTTGGAGTGGAGAGTATGAAAGTGCTGGCCGATAAAGGTTACCATACAGGAGTTCAACTAAAAGAGTGTGAGGATAATGGTATAAGTACATACGTCTCACCCAGAGATCCTTCTCCGCAGGCAGAAGGCTTATATACCAATACCATGTTCCATTATAGCAAGGAAACAGATACTTATACCTGTCCTGCCGGCAGTACCCTAACAACCCATGGCCGGTGGTATAGGCACAGTGAAAGCAGGAAAGGTCGTAAAACCAGAGTGTATTACTTTAAACGGTACAATACACCAGATTGCAAGACCTGTGCACAAAGGAATAAGTGCACCAAAAGTAAGCACAAGGTAAGAAACATTGATCGGAGTGAGTATGCAGAAATAATTGAGGCAAATAATCAACGAGTAACTCAAAAACCGGATTATTACCGTCAACGTCAACAGGTAACAGAGCATATGTTTGGTACACTGAAGCGGCAACGAGGATTTACACATACCCTGGTCAGAAAGAAAGATAATGTGCTGGGTGAGGTTGGGCTAATGTTTATTGGGTATAACCTAAGCAGGTGTATTTCTATTCTGGGAGCAGAAAGGCTGATTAAGATGCTGAAGGAGCATTTGCATCTTTTTAAAGACCTCATAAGGACTATTACGAGCCTTTTTGAAGGGAAAAATATACCTGAGCTAAAAATGGTAATTTGAAATATTAAAAACTTTAGATGCCTATTACCAATGCTAAATGAAGTAAATGCATATATTTATTTTGCTAAAACGGGTTTTTGCACAGACTCCCGTTGTGCGTCATTAGGGAGAACGAAAAATATTAATTTAAAAATGGACAATCCTTGGTTAGAAATATCACATTCTGATTATGAAAATCATATGACAGAAGTTGGACAAGCACAAGTCTTAAACAGTTTGACTAAATATTGTCTTGATAAATATCTACCTGAAAATTTTGCTCTATTGGGTTGTTCAACTGGAAACGGATTAGAACATATAAAACCTGAAATCACAAAGAGAGTTTATGCAATAGATATTAACCCAGAATACCTAAATAAAACAAGAGGAAAATTTGAAAGCAAAATAAACAATCTTGAAATTTATAATAAGAATATACAGACTGATGAATTAACAATTAAGAGTGTTGACTTGTTTTTTGTTGGACTTGTTCTTGAATATGTAAAACCTGAAAAAGCATTAAAGAAAATAATCAAGACACTTAGCGAAAAAGGAATATTATTTATAGTAATTCAGAAAAACAAACAGACATCCTTTGTTTCAAAGACAAAATATAAATCCCTTGAAAAATTGGTAGACATTTCAAACGAAGTGAATGAAAGAGAAATTGATAGATTTATTCATTCGGAAAATATGGAATTAATTAAGCGAGAAGAGATTGAATTGACAAAAAATAAATCATTTATATCTCTTGAATATCAGATGAAAGAAAAATAACGAACGCACAACAATGTATATAAAAAATAAGCGAGATAGTAGTAGTATCAAAGTCTGTAGCCCATTTGAGCATTCTTGCAACTTGAAAGATTTGCGCTTCGAAATCGCTTACTTTTCATATACTCAACGTTAGTCAGAATTGGTTCATAAACCATTTGACATTTCAAATAATTTGAATTATTAATAAATTCATTCATTATGATTAAAATCAACCACCAACGTATTAAAGAAGCCCAAGAGCTAATGAAACAAAATGGAATGATTGGAATAATGATAATGAATCACGATGATTTTATCTATTTTTTCAATGATCTACGTGTTCAGCCCAGAGCAATCATTCCAGCATCAGGCCCACCTGTAATAATTGGCTTCAGTGCTGAGGAAGATGAACTAAAAAGCCAAATTAAGAACAATGAAATTAGGTTATTCAGCCATATTGGAGAGCAAATTTCTAATGTACGTGAAGTATTTAGAACAATATTTGAGGGTGCTCCTCCAGGACTAAGTCATCAAGATCGTCCTAAGGTTGGTATGCAGATGTGGTTTCATACTCCAGCATTTCTTGTTGATCTGTTTCGTAAGGTAAATAAGCAGATTGAATTAGTTCCATCGGATCCTGTAATGGATGCGTTAAGAATGGTAAAAGATGATACAGAGATCGAAAAAATGAAAATTGCCCAATCAATTGCAGCAAAAGGAATGGACAAAGCAAAAGAAATTATTAAGCCAGGAATTACAGGACATGAATTAGCAACAGAGATAATCTATGAAATGATGAAAGTCGGATCAGAGGGAACCAGTACCCCAATACACATTAATTCTGGCGAAAGAAGCTGCTGGATTCATGGTACTACTACCAAAGACCCTATTCAGAAAGGAGACTTTGTCGTTATTGATTTAACACCAATGTTTGAAGGTTACTGTTCTAATCTTGCCAGGACTTTTGTTTTGGGAACTCCAAATGAAATGCAAAAAAAATTAATTGAAACCTATCTTGAAATACATGAATCAACAAGAAAGGAATTAAAACCTGAAAATACTGTATCAGACCTTGATAAAATTGGAAAAGAAATATGTCTAAAACATGGTTTTGAAGATTATCATATTAAGGGTATCTCACATGGTATAGGTTTGCGTTTTGAAGAAAATCCTGCCTCTACAATCATCCCTGCTCATAGCAAAACAAAATTCCTGAATAATATGACTGTAACAGTTGGCCATACAATTCTGGCTGTACCAGGGACTGGTGGAGTTCGATTTGAAGATATTTATAGGATAACTGATGATGGAGGTAAAGTTTTATACAATTATCCATTCGATTATATTCTATGACTTAGAATAATAGTAAGGTAGTGCAAAAACCAACTGGCTACAACAGCCAATAATAAGTAAGCTGGGGTGCAGTGGTAATTTGACAATGAAAGAATTAACTAAAAATATTAGCGGTCTGACAAATTGGGAACTGGGAAATCCCGGTCTCTTCATATTGGCGAACCGTCAGACTGTCTAAAAACCCCCTGATATTGTTAACAACATCATTAGTTGCAATTAGCCTAATGAGTTAAGGATTTGTAACTTATAGCATGAAATACATCCAAGGACTTGACCGAACGCAAACCTACCTTTTCCCAGTTAGTTTGGAGGATAGCATTGATACAGACAATGAAGTGCGGCTGATTGACTTGTTTGTAAATGATTTATCCCTAGCGGATTATGACTTCAAGGTAGATTTCTGCGAAAATGGAAGACCAGCTTACCACCCTGCCGACTTGCTTAAGCTATACATTTATGGCTACCTGAATAAAGTCCGTTCCTCCAGAGATCTGGAGAAAGAGTGTAATCGCAATATCGAGGTCATGTGGCTTCTTAATAGCCTGATCCCTGACCATAATACAAACTGCATTGTATGCAAGAAACATACATGAGTATGCGGATTTTATTTTTAAATATCCATGGTTTTTTGATGAAGTCACCCGTGCCTGGGCAGTTTGGATATTAAGTAAAATGTGTTTTGCCTGCATCCTGGGGAGTTCTTTCGGATACGACCGGGACCGAAATACTCTTGCAAAAAAATAAGAATGCCCGGGATAACTTTACGGAAGAAATATGCAAACGATTGGAGAATACTTGTATTGAAAGTACGGATGCAAACAGGGTTATAAGAAGTCGAGATAC
>JABUBN010000490.1_pt1 | contig 11576 bp, 10 predicted proteins | sample 7240341 | NCBI WGS metagenome assembly JABUBN01 (sample SAMN07256345, study PRJNA390944) | subsurface metagenome | isolation source: Methane hydrate marine sediment | place: Pacific Ocean: Eastern North Pacific, ODP site | reverse complement strand
AAAATTAAAATAAGGAGCATAAAAATGGGAAGCAACAAATTGGAGGGACTTACCTTCTGCTTTACGGGAAAGCTCGAAACCATGACTCGAAACGAAGCGAACCAGCTGGTAACGGAAAACGGTGGCACTCCAAAAAACGGGGTCGTAAAAGACCTATCGTATCTGGTCACCAACAGCACCGAGCCAACGAGCAAATTCGTGAAGGCTCAAGGGCAAGGCACGAAGATCGTTACAGAAGACGAGTTCCTCGCCATGATTAACGAATAGCAAGTTATAAAACGCTTAAATCTAAATATAACCTTTTTTTTTCAAATCTTTTTTTATTGATCCTTATCCAATGGGAACAAGAGCTAGCGCATAAACTTCCAATAAAAATTTATATTCGATTTTTTAGTTTATCATCTTAAAAAAAAATGCTAAATTATAAAGACAGCATTAAGGAACGTTAAGGAAAAAGTCGATCTCTCAGGTTTAACAGGGGTATTGTGTTCACTGGGTTCTGCAAGCTCACATCTAGCCATAATTTGGAGATAATTCGAAGTTCTTTTTGATAGAATAAAAGTAGCCCAGCACGGAATTCCGATACACGAGAACTTCGTTAATTTTTCGAACCGTGGTCACGGGGTTCAGGGCCCCAGATGCTTGACCTCTACACCACTGGGCTTTAATAAAATAAAGATTTGATAAATTATAATATATTTTCTGTAAAAAATTTTATTATTCTGAATAAAGATAGATTTTTATTAGAGAATAACCTTATAATTTATTGGATTACACAGTTCTTAAATGGAGGATGCTAAAAAAAAACTTGTTTTTATTAATACTCTTCTAACTGAGGGTATTAAACCCCGTGACTGAAAAAAACAAAACCCCGTATAAACTGAAAAAAAATTTGCTTCTCCATGTGTAATCCACTTTATTTCATTAAAAAGTTAATATAATATCTTAGTAATTTTTGTAAGGTTAAATTAAGAATTAGAGATGAGTTGAAACTTCTGAATAGTTAAGCAATTATTAATGCTTTAGATTATATTTTCTAAAAATCTCGTTGAAATACTTATCACTCATTCCGGAGATATAATCTCTCACGACCAAAGTTAACTTATTTTGATCTTTAAGAGGTTTAAAGTAAGTAGAATAGTTTTTGTTGTCGATATATTCTATGTGATCTTTAAAAATCGGAGCGTCGAAGTTATCTTCCTCCAAATCCTTCAAAGATTTTTCAAATATTAATTCAAACTGATAAGTTAAGTTTTCTATGTAAGATATTTTTGAACTTTTACTTTTGTAAAGATCTCTTCGACTGTATATTTGTTCATAATTAAATTCCTTCAATCTTTTTAGCGCTTCAAAAATTTCCTCACTATAACCAATTATATCGCTATCAAGGCTATTATTTAAGAGGTCCATAATTAGTGTTTTCATTATTTTTCGGTTAGTATCGCCAAGTACATTTGTACAACTTTTAGGTATGTCAGACCTTTTAATGAATTTAATTAAAATCGCATCTTCGATATCTCTTCCGATGTATGCTATGGTGTCTGCTAGCCTAACTCCTACTCCTTCATAAGACATTGGGACTCTTTTTATTTTATTTTCGTGAAATGCGTCGTTATATTCATTCAAATGGTCTTCCCAAGTTTTTCCATTCACTTCAATTGGTTTTAACCCTTGTTCGTAAACTTCACCGTCGTGACAAAGAATGCCGTCTAATACTTGTAGAGTTAAATTTAATCCTTTCGCAGGTTTATTTGGAAATCTTTTTTCTAGGTACGACAACCATCTTATTCCTTGAGCGTTATGATTAAATGTACCCATTTTATACTTGATACTTATGTTATTAAGTATTTCTTCGCCCAGATGCCCCCTTGGGCTATGACCTATGTCGTGTGCTAAACTTATACCTTCCATTAAATCAGTATTTAGTTTTAATATTCGCCCGATTTGACGAGCAATTCTTGAGACTAATATAACATGTAACGAGCGATGGGTGATATTTGCGTTGTTAACACCAAAAAAAACTTGTGTTTTGTCTATATAACGCGCATATGCTTTGCTATGAACAATACGGTCAACATCTCTGAAAAAATGAGGTCTAATATCGATTTTAGACTCAATATCTTCTTCGTACAATCTTACCGCTTGAGAATCGGATATGGCTTTAAATCCAATATCTGAATCTCTTCGCATATGCAATCTGTATATTTTAAGGTTTTTAGGATCCATTTCTGCTTATTATAGGTCTCTTATCAAGTATTTTATCAAATCGCACTATAAATTTCCAAATTTTATTAATATCGCATCATAAGGACACTTCTCTTTACACTCCAAACAAAAGTTACACTCACCTTTACCCGTGAAAAATTCAAACGGCTCATCTAATATTCTAATCTGTTTTGGACAGACGTCTTCACAGATTCCACATTCAGACCTACCTACACATTTAACAGGGTTTCTGGATAATTTTAAAAAAGCATAATCGGTTATGACTGAAGAAACTGCAGCAAAAGGGCAAATATACCTACAGTATAATCGTGGATACCACACCGAAAGGACAAGGATTAAAGTGTAGACACCTATTATAATATATCCTCCAGGTTCTAAAGCATCGAATTTTGCCGGTAAAAAGATATTCAGAATAATATCTGGAAGAAACACAAAAATAAATTCAGATAAAGAAAAAAATCCTATTGGTCGTTGAGCAAATACACCTATCTGGTTTTTAAAATCAAGATAAAATAAGACATTCGTATTTTTAGCAATTCCTAACGGGAATATGATTAATGTGATAATAATTATAAAAACATACTTTATGTTGAGAAGATTCTTATGGGTTTCAAGTTTTACCTTCTTTTTTTTAGTAGGTATCGCAGCACACACATCTTGGATCGCCCCAATCGGACATATCCATCCACAAAAAAACCGATTTGAAAATAATAATATTAATATTAACACTGCAATAAGAAAAAATGGAAATACACCTTCTGCCATGGAGAAGAAGATATATTCTAACATTCCTGCTCCATTAGAAAGAGGATTTCTTGGCGAGTTTAAAATGGGTAGTGCCTTTATAATTCCTTCTAAACTTAATAGGTTAATAGGAAAAATGGCTTCTATAATTATGTAATTTATCAATAAAAACGCAAAAATCTGAATTATTCTTCGAGTGATTGTGATTAAGTTTCCTCTAATCTTTAAACTTTTAAATCTCATAGATATCACTTGCTAAATTTTAAATTAATAAATAATTGCTGGTTTTTCAATTTTTAGAATTGAAAAAAGAGAAATAAAAAAAAATTTGAAAAAGTAATTTTTTTAAGCTTTTTTAATTTTACTGAAGGACTTTTTATACTCTTCAGGATTTCCACCCGCTACAAGGTAATCTATGTAAACTTTTAAACTTTTTAAAAATAAATCTCCAGCCATTTCCATAATCATTCTTTGGTCTTCCAATTCAAATTCAGTCCAAAGCGTCACTTTAGTTACATCGCCTTTCGGTTCGAAAATATAACCAATTTTTTTCATAGGGCTTCCCTCTTGGATTGATGTTATCTTCTCACGAGGTATGTTCTCAATTTCTATGTTTGTTACATCCCCTACATTAGTTTTTAGGAAATATTTTTTGGAATCGAGTTGTTTGATTTCATTTACAACGATATTCCATCTTGGTAAACCCATGTAATCGTTTAATATCTCGTAAACTTTTTCTACGGAAGCTTTAATTTCTATTTTTTTTTCTGCTATTGGCAAAAAATCAACTCCTTTAAAATTTATTATCTTTAGTCATTATTAAAAATTACAGTAAAACATTTAGCTGAAATTTAAATCTTTAATATAATAAAATAGAGAGATGAATGGATTACTTGAGCGAAAGAGACTCTCTATTTCTCGGAGCTTTAGTGGCTTTTCTTAATTTTTTATGTATCATCGTCGATAAGCTTACACATTTGCTTTCTTCGCCGTGGTTGATTATAACTAATTTTGGTCTGGGTTGAATTCTGCGTAGAAATTGCGATATCTGGCTTCTTGACGAGTGACCAGAGAATCCTTCTAAAGTAAAGACATTTAAGTTTAATCTTATAAGCTGTGTCCTTCCTTTCTCATTGGTGTATTGAATCTCGCGGAAACCACGCTGAACCCTGCTTCCCAAAGTTCCATTTACTTGGTAAGATACAAATATAAGAGAATTATTCTTATCTTCAGCTAACCTTCTTAAATATTGAACTGAGGGGCCTCCGATTAACATACCGCTCGTAGCTAAGATAATACAAGGTCCACCCAAAATTACATCGTTCCTTTCTTCTTGACTAGAAATAGTCGTGAAAAAATCGCTTAAGAATGGGTTTTTGCCCTGATGTAATATTTTTTCTCTTAAGTCAGAGCTAAGAAAATCGGGGTTTGCGGTATGTATAGCTGTTGCTTCTGAGATTAATCCGTCCAAAAAGATTGGGACATGATCAATAATACCTTTTGAGATGAACTCTTCTAACACTATTATTAGCTCTTGAGCTCGCCCTACTGCTAATACAGGAATAAGAATTTTGCCACCTCTCTTGATCGTTGAATTTAATATTTGCCTAAGGTCTCTTTCAGAATCTTGTCTACTTGGGATTCGATCTTGAGGGCCTCCATAAGTTGATTCAATAAGTAGGGCTTCAACTCTCGGAAATTTTACAGCCGCTTTTTCTAGAAGTCTTGTTTTTTGATATTTAAAATCTCCTGTGTATATAAAGTTGAATCCACCCTTTCCGAAATGTAAATGAATTATTGAAGAGCCTAATATATGACCAGAATTATGAAGTGTTAACTTAATATCGGGAGCAATATCCGTAACTTTCCCCCATGAGAGGGGTATCGTATGGAGTACAGCGCTTTTTACATCCCTTTTAGAATAAGGACCAGGTATACCCTCTTTTTCGCAAATCTGAACGAAATCTAATTGCAACATGGTCGAAAGGTTTCGTGTAGGGAGCGTACAATATACGGGACCTTTATACCCATACTTAAATAAAAAAGGTACCATTCCACAATGATCTAAGTGAGCATGAGAAACTATTACGGCGTCTAAATCCCTTATTGAAAACTCTGGAATATCAAAATTTGGAAATTGATCGTTTTTATTGCCGACATTTAACCCTACATCGAGAAGAATGTTACTATCTCTTGTTTGCATTAAAATACACGATCTACCGACTTCTCTAAAACCACCTAAGGAAGTTAGGCGAATATTTAAATCTTTAAAAATGGTAGGGCGGTGAATTCTCTTTCCAATATTCAAGAGTATGTCTTTTTGGTTTTGTCTTTCTTTTTTCAACATTCCTCTAATTAATTCAATGGTTCTCGATTCCAACGGTGGCGTTCTTATTGTTTTAGGTTGCCAAAAAGTGTTCATCCGTATTTCCTTTAAATTCACACCTTTTTTTCCAATAACCAACCCTGGTTTTACCGATTCTATAATAACTTCTCCACGAGTGTGATCAAATTCAATATTGGTGATTTCAGCGCTTTCGACTATTAAATTTCTTATGTAATCTTCTGTTTCAGATGGATCCTTGCGCTTCTCCGCGTTCCAGCGAAAAACCACTCTTTTACGCATAGTTTTCGCTAATTCTTTTAAAATGTCTGAACTTTCAATAAGATCCAAATTTTCATTTTCAGAATAAACGGCTATTTCAGGACCCTCAAATTCTATTTTTTTAACCTTGATACCGGCAGGGAGATTTGAAATGATTTGATCCTTAATTCTTTGTAGTTCTCCTTCGAAACTCATATATCCTCAATTTTTTAATATAATTCTTATTTAGTTTTAAAAATGTAAAAGTTGTTGATTCTCTTATTATTATATTTAGAATAATCTTTTCTTTAAATTGAATTATTTATAACCTAGTTATAATCTCCTTTAAAGTTATATGTACAGTCAATTTGGTTTTTTAAACGATGTTTTTAAACAAATAGAACAATTCTTAGATATTAATATTAATACCAGAGATTATATTTAACAACGAATTAATTCTAATTTCTAAATAATATATGAGTTTATAGAATAAAAATATTGTCATTATGGAATGAGGATTAATGATCTGCTGCAAATCTCTTCCCTCACCTAAAGGAGGGGGTTTTTGTTTTGCTTTAATGATAAACTTTTTTTAAAAAAGAAAATTAGAACGAACTATGTCAAAAGTAAAAATAGGTGCGATAGCCTCTGGTTCTGGGAGTAATTTAGAAGCAATAATTAAAGCATGCGAGGAAGGCATTTTGAAACATAAGGCGGGCGTAAAAGTACTTATTTGTAACAAAACTGGAGCATTTTGCATGGAACGAGCGAAAAACCATAACATACCATATGAATTAATTGAATCTAATAAGTTTCTTCATCTCCCCAGAGAAGAGTTCGATAAAAAGATGATAGCTGTACTAAAAAAATACGATTGTGAATTAGTTGTTTTAGTCGGCTATATGAGATTAGTAAGCCAAAGTTTTATTGATGCTTTCAATGGGAATGTTATGAATATACATCCTGCCCTTTTGCCTTCCTTCAAAGGTATGCACGCTCACAAAGATGTTTTAGAATATGGTGTAAAGGTTTCTGGTACTACAGTTCATTTTGTGGATCCTCAATCGGATCATGGACCAATCATCATCCAAAAATGCGTTCCTGTGTACGATACCGACACAGAAAAAACTTTAGGACCAAGAGTTTTAGAATGGGAGCACAAAATCTTTCCTAAAGCGATAGAATTATATTGCGATAAACGGTTGCATGTTGATGGAAGAATTGTAAGAATCGATGGTGATGTTGTCTTATAATTGTAATTATTTAAATATGCGGGAAATGATTTCGTTGAAAGCTCTGACCCAACTGAAAGTATTGGTATTTTCCATAACTTAATGAAGAAGATCTTGAGTAATGAGATTACTCATTTCCCGCTCCTATTACATTCAAATAAACCTAAAATTTTAATCAAATCAAACATGGTTTAATAATATATTAATATAATTAACAAGAGAATAAAGTAAAGATGCCTCGTCGTAAGGAAATTTCTGAGATTCTAAATATGATGGAAAAGACTCAGAATATTAGGAATATTGGGTTTGTGGGCCATATAGACCATGGTAAAACAACGCTAAGCGATTCTCTTTTGAGTGAAGCGGGTTTACTTTCACCCGATCTAGCAGGTGAAGCACGTGCCTTAGATTATTTAGAAGAAGAACAAAGACGTGGAATTACCATGAAATCTACTAATATTTCATTATACTATGAAAAATCCCTTAAAGACCACGACCCTTTTCTAATAAATCTTGTTGATACACCAGGCCACTTAGATTTTAGTGGCAAAGTAACTCGTGCTTTAAGGTTAATAGATGGAGTCGTTGTAGTTGTCGATGCTGTTGAGGAAATAATAACTCAATCTGAAACGGTTATTAAACAAGCTCTACAGGAAGGTGTGAAACCAGTACTTTATATTAATAAAGTAGATCGCCTCATCCGAGAGTTAAAGCTAACAGATGAAAAAATAAGAAAAAAATATACAAGGATTATTAAAGATTTTAATACGCTCATTAAAAGGTACGCAGATAAACCCTTCAAAAAAGAGTGGCAAGTATCTCCTGACATTGGAAATGTTGCATTCGGCTCAGCGCTCCACAAATGGGGTTTTACATTAAGTATTTTAGAAAATAACGAGTTAAAGTTTTCGGATATTAGATCGCGGTATCAAAAAGAAACATACACTAAAGAAACCTATGCTGATTTAGCTGTTTATTTTCCAATACACAACGCAATACTAGAAATGGTTGTCGATCACCTCCCTAATCCTATTGAAGCTCAGAAATACAGAATAGGTAAGATTTGGGGTGGAGATTTGACATCTGAAGTTGGAAAATCTATGACTAATTGCGATCCAAATGGACCTTTAATAATATGTTTGAGTAAAGTACAAGCAGATAAGCACAGTTTGGTCGCAACTGGAAGAATATTTTCTGGAAATTGTTTCAATAAAGAGGAAGTATTTTTATTAAGAGAAAATAATTTCGATACAATTCGAAAAACCGCAATTTTCATGGGTCAAAGAAGAGAGCAAGTTGAAGTAATCCCTGTTGGAAACATCGTTGCTATAGAAGGGTTAAAAAAAGTAAAAAGCGGCGAGACTTTAATTAATAAGAATTATATTGATAAAATGGTTCCATTTGAAAATGTAAAATATGTTTCTACTCCCGTCGTAACGGTATCAATCGAACCGGAATATTTAAGAGATTTAGATAAAATGAAAGAGCTCATCGAAAACATACTAATCGAAGATCCCAATTTGTTATTTGAAATAAACGAGGAAAACGGCGAGTTCCTACTCTCAGGTATGGGACCTTTACATCTTGAAATCACCGTAAATGAAATTGAAAAACGAGGTGTTGAGATTTCAACATCAGAACCAAGGGCGGTCTTTAAAGAATCTTGCAAATATGGTTCTTCTACTATAATTGTAGAATCAACAAACCATCAAAGTTCGCTAAAAATTAGAATAGAACCCCTAAACGATAAAACAAGCAGGTTCTTCCGGACTCATGATTTTAAGTCTATAAAACCAGTAGCAAAATTGAAAGAATTGTTAGAAGAATTTACTGATTTAACAACGGATGAAATCCAAGACTTTTGGACATATTACGATAGTAATAATGTTTTAATTTATAATTTAAAAGATGATTTAAACCAATTCTTGAAAGATACAATTTTAGAAATTATTGATAAAATTCTATTAAATGGTCCATTATGCGGCGAAAAATTAACAGGTCTAAAAGTTATAATTGAAGAACTCGTCGTAAATAAGCTTGGCGAAGAAAACGCGTTTACAGAATTATCCGCAATGTTTTACGATGCCATTAAAAAAGCTTTAAACGAATCTGGACTTATCCTACTTGAACCTATATACCATACAATTATTCAATTACCCCCAGATTATATAAAAAATTCGCTTTCTTTGCTTTCAAAATATTCTGCAAAAATAAAAAATGTCAACCAAGAAAAAGATTATCAAGCAATCATAGAAGTACTCTTGCCAGTAAGAAATTCTATTAAATTTGCTGAAGATATTCGTTCTAGCACTTCAGGAAAAGCGTTCTGGCAGAATGAGTTTTACGCTTACATGGAAGTCCCTAATCATGAAGCCAAAAGATTAATTAGTGATTTAAGATTTCTTAAAGGGCTTTCTTGGTAGAGATAATGATTAAATGCGCCTGCCGGGAATTGAACCCGGGACGCTGACTTGGGAAGCCAGCATATTACCACTATACTACAAGCGCAAAAATATAGAAAATTAATAATAATAAATGAGATTTTATAAATAAATTTTTTTACAAGTTGTGCTTTATTAATAATTAAATTTCAAAATAGGTAGTACTATGAATATTGAGAATTTAATTTTTCAAAAAAATATTAACATTAACAGCAACGATTCACTACTCATAATTGATATGCAGTATGATTTTATGCCAGGGGGAGCTTTACCTGTCGAAGAAGGCGATCAGATTATAGATGACATTAATTTAGTCGCTGAAATTTTTAAGGATAACAATGGGATAGTTGTATTAACACAAGATTGGCATCCAAAAAATCATAAGTCATTTGCAAGCAGCTATCCTGGGAAAAATCCCGGAGATGAGTTTCAATCCGAAGGAATTGGTCCAATTATTTGGTCAGATCATTGCGTTCAAGGCACACAAGGCGCAAAATTTCACGAAAAATTAAAAACTGATTTAGCTAATGTTATTATTCGTAAGGGCTATAATATCAACGTAGATAGTTATTCTGGATTTATTGAAAACGATAAAAAATCAGAAACAGGTTTGGCTGGACTATTGAAATCATTGAATATTAAAAGAATCTTTATTTGTGGATTAGCGTTAGACTATTGTTGCTATTTTACTGCGATTGATGGTATCGATTTTGGTTTTGAGGTTTACTTTTTAGTAAATTTAACTAAAGGCATAGATTTGCCCCCAGGAAACATCTCTAGCTCTTTAGAGAACATGAGAAATAAAGGAATTAAATTCGTAGCAAAGGAGAGTTTTGTGTAAGGGTTAAAATCGTGAAGTCCTCGACGAATGACAAACCTAAGAGTTTTCCATACAGCAAAATTTTAGTAGCTTGTAGTGTAAATACCGCAAGAAGTCCAATGACAGAAGGATTTTTAAAAGATTTCTTTGCTCGTAATAATATGAAAGTAGAAGTGTATTCTGGTGGAATTTCTTCGAACGCTAGAGATGGAATGCTTATTTCTCTTGACGCGAAATTTGTAATGAAAGAATTTTTTATAGACCTACCAGAAGATTCTGTCTCGATAGATTTAAAAAAACGAGGGGAATTAATACAACGGGCAGATTTAATCCTAACGCTAACTGATAAACAAAAAAAAGAAATTAATGACTATATTGACTCAGATAATAAAGAGATTTACACTCTAAGAGAATTTGCGGGAGAAAATGGGGACATTGAAGACCCTTCAATGAAAGGACTTGAGAGATTTCGCAAAGCTCGAGACGAGATAAAAAGATGTTTGGATAAAGGTTTAAGAAAATATTTGTGAAATTTTCTAGCTGGTTTTAATAAAATTAATTAAATAATCACTTAATATACTTTCAATATTCTTAATTCCTCGAAATCCTGGAAAATCGTTAAGATCTATGAAATAATACTTATTGCTATTGACGGGCTGAATCAAGTCGAACCCAAATATTTTTAAATTCATTTCTTTTGAAAGAATTTGGGCTAGATTATGAATTTCTTTAGTTATTTTAAATTCTTCTCTTTTGATTGTGTCAACATCGATATTATCAGGCTTTTTTTTCAAATATATATAAATCGGATTTTCTCTTATAATCCCAAATGTTTTGTCTCCTATTACGTAAATCTTTCTTTCAAAACCATCACACTCAATAAATTTTTGAATGTAAATGTCGTAGTATAATAAATGTTTATATCTTTCGCAAAAAATATCTATTTCTTCTATCTTTCGAACTAGAAAATTGAATCTATTGTATTTATCGTGTTGATAATGACTTTTAAGTACAATAGGTAATTTCGGAGTTGCCCATTTCTTAAATTTTTTAACATCTGTAATATTATTATTCCAAGAATTTGGCAGAGCGAAATGCTTCCTAATTTGAGGGTGGGTTTTAAAGACTCTTCTTAGAGCGTAATCAAGAGCGATCTTGTTTTTACACATTAAAACAGTATTAACGCTATGTAACGTCGGAATTTTATTAATTTTAGCAAAGTGAAGCAAATCAATAGAACAATCGTTCCTAACTTTAACAATAATCAAATCTGCTTCTTTAATCGATTTAGGCATTCTGGAAAGGTTGAAAAAGTTTTTTGTAGGATCATGAAAGTAGAAATTGACATCTGAAACAGTTTTAAGCTTATTTATAACGCTATTTATGATTTCATGTTCCCTAACAGAAAAAATTATATTTTTAGGCATTTTTGATACTGGATAATTTAATTTAAAAGAAACTATATTAGATATGTTTTTTAAAATTAAAAATTAATTTAAATTAAACATTTTATACCAAAAAAAAGTTAT
>JABUBN010000489.1_pt1 | contig 11578 bp, 13 predicted proteins | sample 7240341 | NCBI WGS metagenome assembly JABUBN01 (sample SAMN07256345, study PRJNA390944) | subsurface metagenome | isolation source: Methane hydrate marine sediment | place: Pacific Ocean: Eastern North Pacific, ODP site | reverse complement strand
GTCCAAGAATAACCACCATGATATGTGGAGTGTGTCCTACCGCTCACCACATGGCATCAACCAAAGCCCTTGATGACCTCTTTAAGGTTGAGCCAACCCCGACAGCGAAAAAGATAAGAGAGCTGATGTACAATGCCTTCCAGGCTGAAGACCATATATTGCACTTCTTCTTCCTTGGTAGTCCTGACTTTGTTGTTGGTCCACAAGCTCCTGCCGGAGAAAGGAATATTCTGGGGGTTATTGCCAAGGTTGGGATGGAAACTGGCGGGAAAGTAATAGAAATGCGGAAAAGAATGCGGAATATTCTGAGAATAATCGGGGGGAAGCCGGTAATGCCTTCCTGTGGTTTGCCCGGAGGGGTATCAAAGGGAATTAATGAGGAGGAAAGGCAGACAATCATAGACGCCGGGGAATATGGGGTGGAGTTCTGCAAGGCTGCCCTCGGGATTTTTGATGATGTAGTGCTTAAGAATAAAGATTATGTTGACCTGGTTACAGGAGATATCTACAAGCACAGGACATATTATATGGGGTTGGTAGATGAGAATAACAAGGTAAACTTTTACGATGGCAAGATAAGAGTGGTTGACCCGGATGGCAAAGAGTTTGCCAAGTTTAAGCCTCAGGAATATCTTGACCACATTAGGGAGCATGTTGAGCCTTGGACCTATGTGAGGTTCTCCTATCTCAAAAATGTAGGCTGGAAGGGATTTGTCGATGGGAAAGACAGTGGTGTTTTCAGGGTAGCACCACTGTCTCGACTGAATGTGTCTGATGGAATGGCGACACCGCTGGCTCAGGGAGCCTATGAAAAGATGTATCAAGTCTTAGGTGGCAAGCCAGTTCATAGTACCTTGGCTTTTCACTGGGCTCGACTTGTTGAGGCGCTTTATGCCTCGGAGCGGGTCTTGGAGCTTGCCCGTGACCCTGAACTTACCTCTCCCGATATTGTAAATCTACCTACTGAAACTCCAAAAGAGGGCATAGGGGTAGTGGAGGCACCAAGAGGAACTCTCATCCATCACTACCAAACTGATGACAGGGGAATCCTCACCGGAGTCAATTTGATTGTAGCCACGCAGAATAACTCGGCTGCCATTAACATGTCGATTGAGAAAGCAGCCAAATCACTCATAAAGAACGGAGAGGTTCCCGATGGAATTCTCAATATGGTTGAGATGGCATTTAGAGCCTATGACCCTTGTATGGCTTGTGCCACCCATTCACTTCCAGGAAGGATGCCTCTTGAGGTCAATGTATATGACGCCAAAGGAGATTTAGTAAAGAAGCTTAAAAGAGGGTAGGGAGGAGAACCAGAGAGAACGCGAATATTAGGAAGTAAATTAGGGGGTGATATGGCAAAGGATATTTCTCAGGAGGAAAAGGCTCAGGTTGAAGAAGTAATTGATGAAGCCAGCGGGAAGGTATATTTGCCTCCCTGTCAGATAGCTTGCCCCATTGGAGAGGATATTCAGCGCACTAATGCTATGATTTCTCTCCTTCCTCTGGATGCTCAGGAAGCTACCAACCAGATAATAAAGATAGGCGATGAAAGTTATGAGAAAAATCCTTTATTCCCGATATGCAGCTATATTTGCGGGCTTTGTGAGAAAGAGTGTAATTACAAAGACCAGACCGGGGCGGTGAGAAGAAAAATGCTCAAGCGATTCCTCACCGATTATTACCTTTCGTATCTAGATACCAAACCCCCACTGCCCTCCCCTACCAAAGAAAAGGTAGCTGTGATTGGAGGAGGGCCTGGTAGCTTAATGTGTGCTTACATACTGAGTAAAAATGGCTACCGAGTTTCCATCCTGGAAAGAGGCTCTGAGCTAGGGGGTGCTCTGAGATATATCCCTCAATATCGTCTTCCCAAGAATATATTGGATACTACCTTGAATAATCTGGTAAGGATTGCTCATGCAGAAGTCAAATTCGGAGTAGAAATGGGCAATGACGGGAAGACGCTAGCTGACCTTAAAAATGAGGGTTACCGAGCTGTATTCGTAGCTACCGGCACTCCGGCTCCCCGACCTCTTACTTTCGGTCGGGAATTAGTAGACGGAGCCAACCTGGAGGGAGTCATGTTCGGGTTGAATCTCCTCTTTGATGTGAACCAAGGCAAGGTTTACCCTCAACTCTTTCAGGGTAAGAGAGTGGTGGTAGTGGGGGGTGGTAATGTAGCTTTTGATGTTGCCAGGACTGCCCGACGCCTTGGTGGGGATGTTTCTCTTGTCTGCCTTGAGAATGAAGATAAATCCTCCAAGGATGGTATACCGGCTGATGTAGAGGAAATTGAAGGTGCCACCGAAGAAGGAATCAAAATAATCTATTCCCGAGGTGAGGAGGAGATAATAGGAGAGGGTGGAAAGTTCAAAAAAATAAAGTGCCCACGGTGCACATCGGTCTTTGATGAAGATGGTAGATTTAATCCCAGATTCGACCGAAGTGATGTGATATACCTTGAGGGTGATGTGCTGTTGGTCACCATAGGGCAGGGCCCAGAGCGGGCATTTTTCCAGCAGGAGAATCTGCTGGACGAGAGGGGCAGACTTGATGTTGACCAGCTTACCCTGATGAGCAATCGCAAAGAGGGGATTTTTATCGGTGGTGACGTGAGGCGTGTAGGTTTTGCCGCTGAGGCGATGAGAGATGGGATGATAGCCGCCGAGTCTATAGACCGCTACCTGAAGGGCGAGGACCTTAAGGCAGGGAGGGAAAAGGAGTATGAAGGTGCCGCTATCCCGCAGCTTATGGATTATAAGCCTCAGCCTGAACTCATATGGGCACCGGTGGAAGAAAGGTTAAATTTCGAACTCTTTGAGCAGGGATTCACTCTGGAGGAGGCGGTGCAAGAGGCCAGAAGGTGTCTCTGTTGCGGCCCGTGTAAGAGCTGTAAAGGGTGTGTGGTACTGGAACTCCAGCCCGAGATAGCAGAAATTGAAGTTAATAAAGATTTATGTAGCGGCTGCGGAGTTTGCGTTACTGTATGTCCTTATGATGCCGCCCGACTGGAAAAATCTGACGAAGGGCTGGTCGCAGTCGTAGATGACGTCAAGTGCAAGCGGTGTGGTCTATGTACAACTGCCTGTCCGGCTGGAGCAATAATTATCAAAGATAGGTTCGCAGAAACCGTAGCTGATGCTTACGCATCATTATAATTCAGTGGATAAGGAGTAAGCTATGAAGGAGAAAGTAGAGGCAGTTTTGGCTCAAGTAAGGCCGGCTTTACAGGCAGATGGGGGTGACGTCGAGCTGGTAGATGTGAATGAAGGAATAGTTAGACTAAAACTCAAAGGTGCCTGTGCTGGCTGCCCGATGGCAACCATGACCTTACGGCACGGGATTGAACGAATACTTAAGGAGCAGATTCCCGAGGTTAAGGAAGTGATTGCCGTCTAATCAAAGTAACTGGTGTTTAGCAAAAGGAACCATGAAACAGATGATTGAGCAGGGCAAGACGGTAAAGGGTAAAGGATGAACACGCTCATCTTAGGCATCGGGAACCCAATTCTTACCGATGATGGAGTTGGAATCAAAATTGCCCGGAAGCTCAAAGAGGGAAATGCTAGGTTAAAAGTAATAGAGACAAGCGAAGCCGGAATCGCTCTCCTTGACCTTATAGCCGGCTATGATAAGCTCATCATCATTGACTCTATAAAAACTGAAAAGGGGAAACCAGGAGACCTTTATAAGCTTGAACTGGAGGACTTGAAGCCATCTAAGGATTTTTCCTCATCTCACGGCATAGGTATTGCCACTGCCTTCGGGCTCGGGCAAAGGCTGGGATACAGGATGCCCAAATTTGTCAGCATATATGCGGTGAACATAAAGGATAATTCAACCTTTGGCGAGGAGTGCACCGAGGAGGTAAAAGAAAGGATACCGTTCATTGCAAAGCAGATAATTGAGAAGGAGAAACTATGAAGGATTTTGAGCCTAAGATTGTAGTCTTCTGTTGTAACTGGTCTTCATATGCCGGGGCAGACCTGGCTGACACTTCAAGATTAATAAACGAGCCCCGTTTCAGGATAATTAAAACCATGTGCTCGGGAAGGGTAGAACCAACCTTTATTTTACATGCCTTTAGTAGTGGCGCCGATGGAGTGATGATAGCCGGATGTAATCTCGGGGATTGCCACTATAATAGTGGTAACTATAAAGCAAGACGAAGACTAATATTACTTAAAAATATGCTCCCACAGTTCGGAATAGAACCGGAAAGATTAAAGATGGAATGGATTTCAGCGTCTGAAGCGTCCAAATTCCAGCCAGCAGTAAACGGGTTTATTGATAAAGTCACCGAGCTGGGTCCCCTCACATTAAATACGAGAGCGACTAAGGAAACAGGGTAAGCTAGAGCTTCTTAAGGAATTTCGCCCTCCCCGGGATTACCAGCTAAGGGGCTAGAGGGTTACCCCATAACAAACCATATCAAAAAGTAACTAGTTTATGATAGTTACAGGTATGAAGGTAAATGGTGCCGACCAAAGTAACAAAACTGGCAAAGATAAGTGTGCGTGGTGTGGTGCAGGGAGTTGGCTTCAGACCCTTTGTCTATCGGTTGGCTCAGGACCACAATTTGAAGGGCTGGGTGCGCAACACTTCGGGCAGTGTAGAGATTGAGGTAGAGGGAGATAAAGAAAGTTTAGAGAATTTCCTTATTGACCTTAAAGCGAAAGCCCCGCCTATGGCACGCATTGAAAGAGTCGAGGCTACTTTTTATCCCCCTAATGGTTATGCTGAATTCCAGATTCTGAAAAGTCTGAGCCAAGAGGGGGAATACCAGTTAGTGTCACCGGATATCGCTACCTGCGAGGATTGTAAGCGGGAGATTTTCTGCCCTACTGACCACCGCTTCGGCTACCCTTTTACCAACTGCACCAACTGTGGTCCCCGATTTACTATTATCGAGGACATTCCTTATGACCGCCCCCAGACTACCATGCGCCAGTTTGAAATGTGCCCCGAGTGTCAGCGGGAATATGATGACCCCTTAGACCGACGCTTTCATGCCCAGCCCAATGCCTGTCCTAAATGTGGTCCCGGCTTAAAGCTAGTTAATAGGAACGGTAACCCTGTTGAGGGCAGTGATGTCATTAAAGCGGCCGGCCAACTCCTGAAAGTGGGGAAAATCCTGGCTCTTAAGGGTCTAGGCGGATTTCAGCTTGCCTGTGATGCTACCGATGAGGAAGCGGTAAATCTTTTAAGGAGCCAAAAAAGACGTCCCGCTAAACCTTTAGCCGTTATGGTGGCCACTTTGGAAGAGGTTGAAAAGCACTGCCTGGTATCTCCTGAAGAGAGGAGGCTTCTTCAATCTCCCGAGTGTCCGATTGTACTTTTAAGGTGGAAGCGTAGTTCGTCCAATATCTCCCCAGCGATAGCCCCGAATCTAAAGTACCTCGGGGTTATGCTCCCCTACACCCCTTTACATCACCTTCTATTAAGGGAGACCGGTCTGCCTTTAGTCATGACCAGTGGCAACCTCAGTGAGGAACCCATTGCTAAAGATAACGACGAAGCTCTAACAAGGCTTAGAGGAATCGCTGATTATTTTCTGCTTCACAACAGAGACATTTCCGGTCGCTATGATGATAGCGTCTATATGGTGGAGGGCAAGCCTCAGGCGATAAGGCGAGCCCGGGGCTATGCCCCATACCCCATTTTTCTTCCTTTCAAGTCAAAGCAAATCCTCGCCTGTGGGGCGGAGCTAAAGAACACATTTTGCCTTACTAAAGATGAGCATGCCTTCTTAAGCCAGCACATTGGTGATATGGAGAATGAAGAGACTCTAGAGCATTTTGAAAATACTATTGAGCTTTATAAAAAGCTATTTCGCATTGAGCCTGAAATCATGGCCTATGATATGCACCCGGAGTATCTTTCCACAAAATATGCCCTTAAAGTTGGCTCAGAGCTGGGGTTAAGCCTCATTCCGGTGCAACACCATCACGCCCATATTGCAAGCTGCCTGGTGGAGAATGAGGTCGAAGGACCTGTTATCGGGGTAGCCTTTGATGGCACAGGGTATGGCACCGATGGTACAATCTGGGGAGGGGAGTTTTTGCTGGCTGATTGGCGCAGCTTCCAAAGGGTGGGGCATTTAGAACATTTACCCCTACCTGGAGGTGAGGCAGCCATTAAAAAGCCCTATCGCATGGCGTTAGGCTATCTCTATACATTGCTGGGAGAGGGCTTCTCCTTAGAAGGTCTTCCTTTTAGCCGGCTTGACCACATCGAGCTTGAGATAATAAGACAGCAGCTAAGGCGAGGAATAAACTGTCCTTTGACCTCAAGTGCCGGGCGGCTTTTTGATGCCGTTTCAGCCTTGGTAGGGGTGCGAGAGGAAATAGATTACGAAGCTCAGGCAGCTATCGAGCTGGAGATGCTGGCTCCAAACGAGGTGGATGAGTTTAGGGCAAACTGCTATCCTTTCTCCATTGTTGAGCATCAAGGAATGAGGGTGGTAAAATTAGGGGAACTGTTCTCAATGATAGTCCAAGATGTTAAAAATCAAATTCCTGTTCCCATGATATCACTCAAGTTCCATAACACTATGGCCCAAATAGTTGTTGAAATGTGTAAAATGATTGTAAAAGAGACTGGAATAACCCAAGTAGCGCTGAGCGGCGGCGTGTTTCAAAATCGGCTACTCTTGAAGTTAACCACGACTGCCCTACAAAGAGACGACTTCAGTGTGCTAACTCATCATCTGGTGCCTTGCAATGACGGCGGCATTTCCTTGGGGCAAGCGGTAATTGCCCATTTTGCTAGTATTTCAGCAGGAGGCATATAACCATGTGCCTTGCTATTCCAGTGCTCATTAAGTCTATAGAGGACAAAGAGGCTGAGGTTGAGATTGGGGGTGTAACTTGCCGAATCAGTCTATGGCTTACCCCGGAGGCTAGGGTGGGAGATTATGCGCTGGTTCACACCGGCTACGCCATAAATATTCTGAATCAAGAGGAGGCCGAGGAAACTTTGAGGCTTTTTGAGGAAATAGCGGAGGCTGAGGAGAAGGGTTGAAGTTTATTACCGAATTTCGGCGCTCGGAACTAGCCGAGGGGTTAATCTCCCAAATTCATCGGAAGTCCAAGACCCCAGTGCGTTTCATGGAGTTCTGTGGTGGTCACACAGTAACCATCTTCAGATATGGCATCCGCCAGGTTTTGCCCAAGACCATTGAAATGGTATCCGGCCCGGGTTGCCCTGTCTGTGTTACCGCTAACGCTGACCTGGATAAGGCAATTGCCCTGTCCCAAATCCCAGAAGTAATCATTGCCACCTTTGGCGACATGCTAAAAGTCCCGGGGAGCCATTCTAGCTTACAAAAGGTCAAGGCTGGTGGCGCCGATGTGCGTGTGGTATATTCTACTACGAATGCCCTTGAGATAGCGGAGGAGAACCCTACTGAGTCCGTGATTTTCCTTGGAATTGGATTCGAGACTACTGCCCCGACTATCGCTGCTTCTATCCTCCAGGCAGAGGAAAGAAGAATAAAGAATTATTATATTCTTTCAATGCATAAGCTTTGCCCCCCAGTAATTCGAGCTCTCCTTGATTCAGGTGAGGTCAAGCTTCAGGGGCTGATATGCCCCGGGCATGTATCGGCTATTATCGGCTCCCATCCTTGGGAATTCATCGCCAGAGATTATGGTATCCCCTGTGTAGTCTCCGGTTTCGAACCCTTAGATATCCTGCAGTGTGTCGATATGCTAGTGGCTCAGATTGAAAATGGTGAGTCCAAGGTTGAAATTGCTTACCGACGAGGAGTGCGCCCCGAAGGCAACCGAGAGGCTCTAAAACTCATAGAGCAGGTATTTGAGCCTTGTCCCACCAAGTGGCGAGGAATAGGAGAAGTCCCCGATAGCGGCTTGAAGTTGAGGAAGGAATATCAGCACTTTGATGCTGAGCTTGCCTTTGATATTGACCCCGGACCTACCTATGAACCCAGGGGCTGTATCTGTGGCGACATCCTGCGGGGGGTAAAAACCCCGGCTGATTGTGAGCTCTTCGGTAAAGCCTGCACCCCAGAGTATCCGGTAGGACCCTGTATGGTCTCTTCAGAGGGTAGTTGCTCTGCCTATTACCTTTACGGAGGAGATTTTGAAGGATAAAATCCTGCTAGCCCACGGCAGTGGGGGCAAGCTCGCCCACGAGTTGGTAGAGAAAAGCTTTGTAAAAGCTTTTGCTAATTCCTTTCTGGCTAAATTAGATGACTCAGCCGTTATGGACTTCAGTGGCAGGCTGGCTTTCACCACCGACAGCTATGTGGTGAGTCCTATCTTCTTCCCCGGTGGAGACATTGGGAAGCTCGCCGTTTATGGCACGGTGAATGACTTAGCTATGTCCGGTGCTAAACCGCTTTATCTAAGCCTTGCCTTCATTATTGAAGAGGGACTTCCCCAAGCTGAACTGAACGAAATTGTAGATTCTGTCCAGAAGGCAGCTCAAGAAGCAGGGGTGGAAATTGTCACCGGAGACACCAAGGTGGTACATCGGGGTAGTGCCGATAAGCTCTTTATCAACACTGCCGGTGTAGGTATAATACCGAAGGGAGTCAATATCTCCGGCGGCAAGGCAAGACCAGGAGATAGGGTGATTCTAAGCGGGACTATAGGTGACCATGGAATTGCTGTGCTCAGCCAACGTGAAGAGTTGAGCTTTTCTACACAGCTTGAGAGTGATTGTGCCCCACTGGGGAGTTTAGTAGCCGAAATGTTAGCCGTCAGCTCAAATATCCATTGCTTACGAGACCCTACCAGGGGAGGTTTGGCTACTACCTTGAACGAACTGGCAAAGCAATCAAAAGTAAGCATAAGAATTGAAGAGGGAAAGATTCCAGTGCGGGAAGAGGTTCTGGCTGCTTGCGAGATGTTAGGCTTTGACCCCCTTTATATAGCCAACGAAGGCAAGCTGGTGGCTATAGTCCCAGCTAAAGATGCCGATAAGATTCTCAAAGCAATGCGAGAAAATCACTATGGAACCAGCGCAACTATCATCGGTGAGGTGAAGGCAGAGCATCCCGGCCGGGTGGTAATGAAAACCTGTCTGGGAGCTTCCCGGATAGTTGACATGTTAGTCGGCGACCTACTGCCCAGGATTTGTTAAAAATGCATGAGCTTGCCATCACTCAAAGTATGTTCGACCTTGTCCTGGAACAGGCCAAGAAGGCTGGAGCTAAGAAAGTGGGCAAAATTAACCTGGTTATCGGAGAAATGACCGGGGTTGTTGGCGACTGCGTGCAGTTTTACTTTGATTTTATTAGCCAGGGAACCCTGGCTGAGGGGGCGGCTCTTTCTTTTGTGATGGTTCCTCCAACGGCTCGGTGTCGGGGCTGTGATAAGACTTTTGAACTTAGAGAATTTGATTGGGTTTGTCCATATTGTCAGGGTAACAATATGGAGATTATCGCCGGTAAAGAGTTATTTGTAGAAAGCATTGAGGTGGAATAGATGGAAATAAAGGTTCTTAAAGACATTCTTAGCGCTAATGAACAGATAGCGGAGAGGAACCGACAGTTACTTGATAGCAAAGGAGTATTTGCTGTGAACTTGATGTCCTCGCCGGGCGCGGGCAAGACCAGCCTTATTTTGGAAACAATAAAGAGGCTGAAAGGGAAAACCAGAATTGGTGTTATTGAAGGTGATGTGAGTTCAAGTTTAGATGCTGAGGCAATAGGCAAAAAGGGCGTGCCTGTAATCCAGATAAACACGGGTGGTACGTGTCACCTTGATGCTAATATGCTTTCGGGTGCTCTCAGCAATCTTCCTTTATCGGATATTGAACTACTCCTTATCGAAAATGTGGGCAATCTGATCTGCCCTGCAGGATTTGCTCTCGGTGAGCATAAAAAGGTATTAATTTCAAGTATCCCTGAAGGGGATGATAAGCCATTTAAGTATCCTTTAATGTTTCATAAGGCAGATGCCGTGCTGATAAATAAAATCGACCTTTTACCATATCTAAAGTTTGATACCCAGGGCTTTTCCCAGGCAGTTAGAGGGATAAACGAAAAGGTAGAGATTTTTCAAATCTCCTGCGCTACCGGTCAAGGAATTCAAGAATGGGTCTCCTGGCTTCTGACTCAGATGAGCCGGAGACAAAGCTAAAAGACCAAAACTTGTAGCTTGGTTATACTCCGGCAGGAAGTTAGCGCCTGGACCATCAATAGTTTCACGCCTGTTACACTATGTGGCTTTCCACTGCACAATTGTCCTGAACGTGTGGCAGATAACAAGAAGGCTGGATATTACTCACCGACGAATATCCAGCCTTGCGTAGAGCGTTAGTTCCTAATAATCGTAAGCCTTAAGTTTTGCCTATTCTGAACATCTTGATGTAATGGATTGAATGTCATCCACGGATATCGGTATGACTCCCTCGATCTCTAGCTTGTTGCCCTCGACCCAGACCTTGATGCTGAGAGCCTCCAAAGCCAGCCGCTTATTCTCAAAGGTGAACTCGCTGAGGTTTTGCCTTACCACCTCACAGAACCGCTCTATAGATTCCATGTTAACCTCGGTTTCTCTTGCCTGCTCCAGCCTCGCCTTCAATTCGGACCTGTGTTGCTTAAGCAGATCTCGCTGCCCGTTAATTCTCTTGTTCTCAGCTACAACTGCCTCCTCGGGGAAGCCCTTCAGTGCCCATTGGAGCAATTGCTGCTGTTTTCATTATTGACCCTCCTTACTAAGTTTTTGCTCCCTCTCTATTTTCTCCGCTATCGCCTCTTCCAGCCACTGCCCGAGAAACTTCTTCTGAGTAACGGCAGCGACACGGGCTTGGTGGACAGCGTTAGGGTCTATCCTGATATTGACAAAAATAATATTTTTTGCTACCCTTGGATAGTGGTGCTACGCTGACTCTGATGAATGAAAAAGTTCTTAGAAAACCCCACAATGTAAAGATAAATCCAGATGTTCCCCACGAAGCTCATATAGAAGCACTGCGTTCAAAAAAGAAATTGGGGAAGTGGCTTGAGGAGGCCATAGAGGAGAAGATTGAGAGAGAACAAAAGAACCTTAAACAGAAAAGACCTGCAGCAACAGGTCTTTCTGAGGTAATTAGATAATGGGTTTATTTAGTTTTTTTATTATAAAACAACTCCTAAAGATAAGTCAAGCAACAGGGCTCAGAGACCTCAACTGTGGGTGTTCTTTGAGCCCTTTCAGTTTTCTTGAGGCCATAAGGAGAGCTATTTAGTCAATGAAACTGAAGACAAGGGTTTTTGAGTTATGTAACGGGAAACACCGAAACTTGGTTGAGTTAGCCCAGGCGATGGAAATATCGCAAGACCTAATTTACAGGGTGAGAAAAGGTGAGCGTGGCATCCACGAAAGGTTCATTATTGGTGCAACAAAAGCCTTTCCCGGATATAAACTTGATGACCTTTTCTATGTCTCAGAGGACTAGCTAGTGAAAAGTAAAGGCGGGCAGGGTGCTCGGGAAATCGTGGCCGGGGGTTCAAGATTCTCCCGTTCATTTCCCGTCCCGTGTGGCACCATGACCGTAATCGGGGTCAGCGCCCTGCCCCAAAGGAGGTTGATGCCTATGGAGAAAAACTTGGGGAAACTTAATG
>JABUBN010000488.1_pt1 | contig 11605 bp, 12 predicted proteins | sample 7240341 | NCBI WGS metagenome assembly JABUBN01 (sample SAMN07256345, study PRJNA390944) | subsurface metagenome | isolation source: Methane hydrate marine sediment | place: Pacific Ocean: Eastern North Pacific, ODP site | reverse complement strand
ACCCCAGCGCATAAGGGACTTACACCCTCTGGACTTTCTTTTATTCAAAGAACTTTACTAAATTTACCATTCAAGGCACACACAAAAGCTATACCCAATAAGAGCTTCAGTGGTAAATGTAAAGTAAATGCAAGAGTTGAAAATTAGTGATAATTTGAAAAGAAAGTGCTGTGAATCCCCTTACTGGGCATAGCCAAACCGAACTACCTACATAAATAAAAAGTCATGATAAATGATATTCATAAAAGAGTAATGGAGCTCTGGATTTTATCAAAAGAAAAGGATGAGGAATTAAACCCATCCAGACTTATTTATGAACAATTGACTGGACAAACAGCGAATTTTAATAGTGAACCGAAAAATGCAATTGAACTTTGTGAAAAGATCAATGAAATTAATGGTGATGAACCTCTATCAGAGAAAGACAAAGTAGATTTAGGTACATATGGGGCTATTTTGTTTGCAGATAAGGAAAAATTTGTCAAAAAAGCTTTATATCAAGCATCTTTTTTTAAGATATTCAACTGGATAGGCTACATTTTTGGGATAATATCCATTGTTATAGGTGAATTTAGTTGGTGGATAATCGGATTTCTTATTGGAACTTTTTGGGCTAATGGAGCTGCAAAACTTGCGGCTCAAAAACAAAGGTCTAATCCTGGACCAGCCTGGGAAATGCCTGTTCATATTGCTGTTCATCTGTTAGCTTGGCTAGGTTTGATAATTTTTTCAGTCATTAATTTGTTGGCATAGATTAGTTAATTGTTATAGATAACAAAATCACTTAATCAATGAAATTAATTCACAAGTATCCAACACAGATAGAAAAACATATCCATGAACCTATAGATAAATTCATGGGGCATAATCAGGAAATACTATATCCTATTTATGGTTTAACACCCCAAGATCCAAAGAATCCTACTTGCATATATTTTAATGCTGGTTTTATGTTGGAGATAAAAAGCTGTTGGTCTTTAAGATATTATTTCGTGAAATTCGTGTAATTAGTGGATTAGTTTCAATCCTTGTTCTGATGGATGTTGGTCTTAAAGAGTCCACGAATTGCACTAATTCACACGAATAATCTGTGTTTTAATTCTTGTTCTGATAGATGTTGGTCTTTAAGATATTATTTCGTGAAATTCGTGTAATTAGTGGATTAGTTTCAATCCTTGTTCTGATGGATGTTGGTCTCAAAGTTTGGTATGTCCGCCATGATAGCCTTTGTAATTAAGTTTCAATCCTTGTTCTGATGGATGTTGGTCTCAAAGTTCGAGTACCTGTCGATCTTGCTGCCTGTTAAAATGTTTCAATCCTTGTTCTGATGGATGTTGGTCTCAAAGTTTTTACTGATTTTTTTGTATTCTCTATATTGTTTGTTTCAATCCTTGTTCTGATGGATATTGGTCTCAAAGTTGACCACGGTCCTACCTTGTCACAAAAAAAACAGCGTTTCAATCCTTGTTCTGATGGATATTGGTCTCAAAGTACAAGACAGGTGGGTGGTCGTTTAAGATTTATCAGTTTCAATCCTTGTTCTGATGGATATTGGTCTCAAAGCTGTTATGTGTTCAACCAATTTGAGTACACTCCCGTGTTTCAATCCTTGTTCTGATGGATGTTGGCCTCAAAGTCAATCTCTTTCTCAGGAAACAATGGGGGCTTTTGGTTTCAATCCTTGTTCTGATGGATGTTGGCCTCAAAGTCACGGTCATGCAAGATGACAACAAAACAACGCAAAGGTTTCAATCCTTGTTCTGATGGATGTTGGCCTCAAAGATTACTAGCCTTTAATTTATCGCTAGCGTTAAGAATGTTTCAATCCTTGTTCTGATGGATGTTGGCCTCAAAGGCGGAACCGGAGGCTCGGTATTAGCATTCATAACATGTTTCAATCCTTGTTCTGATGGATGTTGGCCTCAAAGCAAGTAATGTTTCATGATCCAGAAGCCCGATTAAAGTTTCAATCCTTGTTCTGATGGATGTTGGCCTCAAAGCTTATTTATGGTGATGCAGCATGGGATAAAACTGCGTTTCAATCCTTGTTCTGATGGATGTTGGCCTCAAAGAAGGTATACCCCGAATGGATGGGCGAAAAAAGCAAGTTTCAATCCTTGTTCTGATGGATGTTGGCCTCAAAGTTCAAGATGATTGGCTGCCGATTGGGCAAAAAGTTTGTTTCAATCCTTGTTCTGATGGATGTTGGCCTCAAAGATCTCACTGGTAGGAATATACCTAAGAGTCTCCCTGTGTTTCAATCCTTGTTCTGATGGATGTTGGCCTCAAAGACGCCAACTAATGTAAACACCTGCATTTAAACATATTACCTCTGATTTACAAGCCACTGTTTTTCCATGTTTCAATATGTCAAAGAACGTGTTTCCCGGTAAAAACACATCCTGTCCGGAAGCATTTCGTACTGAATTACAGTTGCTTAGCATGTGTTTTTAAACTTGATCAGATAAATTCATAACCAGAAAACTATTTAATACAAATATTTCTGTAGGTGCAAGTTACACATCTTGCTTTATATTTCGTTGCTTTCGGGAAAAAATTTTCACTGATAATTTTAACTACTTCCGTAGCAACCTCGCTGACATGCTTCTTATCAGAAGCCTCGATATTCACTTCAATAAGTTTGTTCTTACTTCGTAAATATACAAGAAAGCCCTTGTTAACTTTCTTTATAAAATTATCTTCAATTAAGACAGCATAACAGAATAATTGTGTTTTGTACGTATTATATATCTTTCCCTCGTACTTTGCAAATTTATAATCGAGCGGGGCCATCGAATCATCTTCCAGGACTATCACTTCGTCAACCTTTCCCCTTAACAAAACATTGGTAAGGTATTGATCCTGAAATTTATTAACAGCACCTATTTTTTTCCTCAAGTAGTCCTTATTCTTTATAATCTTTAACTCGTGAATGTTTCTTCCCTTGTTCACCTTATAATGTCTTTCCTCGTATTGCGGATTCCCAGAACATATTCAAAATATGTAAACCGCGGGCAGAACAAATATTCAATGATATGTGAAGGTGTAACCGACATCAGAAAAACAATGCTTTTTACATGGTCCGTGATAAGCTTTTTATCGAATGCCTGACCCAGCAACACGGTTTGCTTTAATTCGTTTTTGCTCATGGGAAAAATATATACCGAATCCTTATCAGGGTCAATTAACTCTTCAATTTGCAATTGTAAAGTATCCTTTTCATTATTTTCAAGGGTTCCGAGAAAAACAGAATATTGTACCCTGTACAGGCCTGCCAGTTTGCAGGCTTTAGCCACCTTATTGCGCGGCTTATCCTTTTCAATATCATACATTACCCATGCGATCATGATTGTTTGATTAATTGGTTTGCAAAATGATGGGCGTCCAACTGCATGGCATTTGCCCGTGTCTGGTTACGTCCTTTATACCTGATCTTTTCTTCTTCAAAGAATTTAAAAAAGTGTTGAACCAAAAGGTTCTTTCCGTCAGTATTAAGAGAATAACCATTTGTGATCTTATCACTATGGCTATCGTTAACCTTTTTTGCCGAAAACAGTTTGAAAACAACTTCCTCTGCAATAATCCGGTAAGGTTCAATAAAATCGAATACAAGGCTTTTAGTGTTATAGTCGTCTCGGTGCATGAAACCTAAGAAAGGGTCGAGGCCGGCTATGGTAAGTACTTTTTCAACACGACTGTATAATATTCCGTATGCGTAATTTAAGAAAGCGTTGAACGGGTCTTTTGCAGGCCTGAAACTCCTGCCGCTGAAACGATATCTTTCAGTCAGCAGTTCGCTCAATGTTTGAAAATATAACCGGCCTGCAGTCCCTTCCCACCCTCTCAGGCTGTCATCCACTGATGAAACATCCTTTGCTTTAACCGATTTTATTTTATCCTTCATTGAAGTTATCTTATCAATCTTTTCCTGAATATCAGCAGCTTTTGATGCGCGGTTTTTTTTCAGACCTTTCAGTAATTCAATTTGATTATCAGTTTTGGTAGTAAGCCATTTAATTATCCATTTCAATCCTTCCTCATTCAGGCTGGCCTCAAGCTGTTTCTTGCGTATCCTGGAAGTGCTTCCAGGTTTGCTGTGCCAGAACCGGCCTACCGGCATGCCATCGTATTCCAAAACAATAATGTCGATGTTGTTTTTCATAGCCAGGATAATGGCATCGGTACTGATAGCAGCGCCTTTGCTTAAAAGAATCGATGTAACCTTTTGGCCGGCAAAGTGATGTTTTTCTTCCTTACCATCTTTTTTCAGACGAACTTCAAACAGTTCATCTTTTATATGAACATAAGTTCCGTAAGTATTGATAATGAGCTGCATGGACTCTAAAGTTTTAATACTGGCATTGTATTTTGATATTTACTAAACAAATATTCAACAAAGTGAAAATCATATTCCGGATATGTTTTAATGAATGTTTTATATTTTGATGGTTTTATGCTTGCTGCATTGAATTTCACTTCATATGCCTTTCCCTTGTTTGCCGGCCCGGTTAATATAAAATCCACTTCTTTTTGATCGGCAGTTTTCCGGAATTTTATATCGTCATTTCTATATAGTTCTGATAATCTTAAGAAAGTATAGTTTTCAAGAACCTGGCCTTTGTCAATCCTGATTTCGGCTTCCGAAAAATTATTTATTAACAAGATTGCCTGTTTGCGAGGCCAGCAATATCATTAATTTATAAAAAAACAGATATTTTTGTGACATGTACCCTATAAATATCAGATATTTTTATGACATAGGCCTGAAAAATATCCGGATTAATTTAGCAGTATTGTTCCGAACCCTCTTGAAACTGCCTTTCCCAGCCCGATATAATCCGGGAGAATGGCATTACAAACAAAACTTCCGTTAAAGGCAATCATAGATTGATCCTTGAATTTTGTTTTTCGTTCTTCGAGCCTGGTTTTAAGCAGTATTTCCTGTTTTGTCCAATAACCAATGCCTTTATAAAAGCTCAATATATTACCGGTAAGTATTGTTCTTAGTAACTTTTCCTTTTCCTCCTGACTGTTTATTATGTATTCCCGGTAATTGTTTTCATTTAAAGCCATCCATAGCGTGACAAAGCGGTATTCAAAAAGTTCATTGGTGTCGTTAAGTTCAAATATTTTATTTGTTATGTTTTTCGAAAGGATGGGGTAATGCACTCCCTCTAAATCAATTTGTTTAATTTTCAGGAAAAGTTCAATAAGCAATTTTGCACCTTCTGCCAATCCCACAAGATAAGGTGTATGCTCAATAACCTTGTATTGAACCAATGGATAGGCATATCGTAAAGAACCATTTTCGAAATGATTATGCAACAGCGGTGAATGTTCTTTGAAAAAATTCCCGAAGTAGCCGCGAAGTTTATGAGCATCGCGGGTTTTAAGTTCTATTTCAGGGAATTTGATAATGGTTTGCTGTATAGTCCGTGTATTAGTATAGTACAACGTAATGTATTATTTATAATAAAACGATCAATAATTTAAAAAGTAAAGCCATTTAATACAAAAACCCAAAAAGCCATAGTGGGATTTTATTAGCCCAGCCTACCTCAATTCCATCGGCAGCAATAAAAACACCCTTGCCGGATAGGGATTTGTTTTTACCGCCCACTTCAAAAATATATTTGTCAGTCACTAAAAAATCATGTTTTTCAGGCAGAGTAACCTTATATCCTGCATTTCGTAATTGATTCAGGAAAAAGGTTTCACGTACTGTACCTATATTTGGATTTTGTTCCAGAGTGTAGTTCAGGTTTGTGTTTTCAAGGAATATTTTATCGGGTTTTTGCAAATTTGAAATCCCATATTTGTCCTGAACTAAAAAATTGAGTATCCGGGCCTTTTCAAGAGAATGAATGAAGTTCAATACTGTATTTCGACTAATGCCCACCTTTTGGGCAATAGATGAAATATTTGGTTCATAAGGCGTAACTTGTGCTATCATGCCCAGAATGCGTTTTAACTTTGCAAGAGAGTGAACAGGTATATTGCTAACAATTTGTATATCAATTTCAATACTGGAATTAAGAATATTTTGAACAGCTATTGGATACAATTGCGGTTTCAACTGCTTTGTAATTGGTAAGTACCCTGTTTTAACATATTGATGGAATAAGGGCAGAACCCGTATTCCGGAAGTAATGGCCTTTACCTGCGATTGATGTTCAAAAAGAATTTCTTCCAATCCAAACGGGTCAAATTTAAATCCATAAATAAACTCCAGGTATTCGCGGAAAGATAAACCGGGCAGGTTGTATGAAATTACCCGCCGGCTTAAATCAGCTTCGCCCCGGTATATTTCCAATGCTGAAGATGCACTGAAAACAATCTTTAAATCGGGGAAACCATCGTAGATCACTTTTAGTTCGCGCGACCAGCGTTCATATTTGTGTACCTCATCAATAAATAAGTATTGCCCGCCCATTTTATAAAAATCAGAGGCTGTGTCGAATAATGAATTAGTAAAAAACCACTGATGCTCGGTTGTTATATAAAGTGCTTTAGTGCCTTTTGGCAAACCATATTTTATTTTCTGAAGCATAAGGGTTGTTTTTCCGGTACCACGCGGACCTTTTATGGCTATCATACGCTGGTCCCACTCGATCCGGTCATATAAAAAGCGAAAAAACTTCTTATTGATTGTTTTCAACAATTCGTCCTGATAATTAATTAGCTCCTGCATTTTGAATTAATGTTTATTGCGATAAACAAATATACAACTATTTTGTTTAATGCATAAAACAAAATTATGGTGTTTTTGTATTGAAAAAGGGACAATTTTATTTTTTCTGCTTTTGCAGGTGATTTTATAAACTTATTGCAATGCCGGATTTTACGTAACCTGTGTTTTGCCGGAAATTATTCTTTGAATAGTTGTAATTCCTACTTGGGTTTTCAAATTCGGAAACGTAAAAATTAAATTTCTTTTCCCTGTCGAAATCAATACGGTCACTATCATATGGCACAGATACATTAATAACATAATTGTAAAATCTTGATTTAATTTTTCCAAATGCTTCTCTTTTTTCAAAAAAACTTAAACTTTCATTGTTACAAATGTCAACATATTGCTCCCAAACCAGCATTGCTTTCTTATTTAATTGAATATATACCGATTCTACTTTTTGTTCTTTTTTAATTAATTCAAATTTTTTTATTTCAGAAAAATCAAGATTTAACATTGCATTAAGTTGGTTTGGAGTAGTCTGATCCGATTGCTTTCTTACTTCCAGAAAATACCTTTCAATTAACTTCAAATAGTCTTTTTCTTCAATCAGATCGAACCCCTTAAAAACATTTTTAGTTTTTATTAATAAATCAGACCCATAAATAAACCCTGCCACTTTTAAAAATTCTTCTATTTCAAATAAATAAACTTCTGAAATCGTTTTTTTTTCATTGTAACGATTAGCCCGCCCTGCTGCCTGGATTATCGAATCCAAAGGAGCCATCTGCCTGAATACCGTTTCAACAGAAATATCTACGCCTGCTTCGACTAATTGTGTGGAAACAATCACTTTCTGATTTTCAGACTTATTCTTTATTCTCTCAATTATCTTTTTCCGTTCATAAGGTGTAACAAAAGTTGAGAGAAAATAAAGTTCAATATCTTCATCTTGGTTATCAATAAGATATTCAAAACATTCCCGTGCAGAATTCTTTGTATTTAGGATTATTAATGTGTCTTTATCACTCTCTGATATATAATCTGATATTTGAATTTTGAAATCATCAAAATTCAACGGCATTTTGTTGTATATCAATTTTGTACGGTTGAAGACTTTGAAATATTTTCTATAATCGGGAACAATTTCAATAATATCCTCACCCGGCGTGAAGATAAAAGGTTGTGTTGCAGAGATTAGAATAAAATAAATATTAAACTTCTCTCCAAGAACCTTAAAGCTTTCTCTTACAGTTTCCCACAATTCGTAATTAATAGTCTGAATCTCATCCAACAATACTATTGAATTGGAAAGATGAGATAATTTCATCAATTTTGCTTTATCGGCAGTAAGCAAGGTTTCAATTAACTGAACAAATGTCGTTACAACCGTATCGGATTGCCAGGTTTCTATTAAAAAACTGCTTTTATCGTAATCTACGATATTCTCACCAGCAGGTTTATATTCCGGTTCAGCCAGATGATGATGTTTTAGTAAAGTTTCTGAATTATTGCTTTGCAGTATCTCACGATAAACTTCAAAATTTTGGTCTATGATGGATGTAAACGGTATATTGATAACGATATTTGAATTATTGAAACCTGCCATTTTTCGCATTTTATCAGCAACAGCATAAGAAGTAATGGTTTTCCCCAGGCCAGTAGGCAATGTGATCGAGTAAATATGCTTGTCTTTGTCAAAAATTCTTTCAAGATTTTGTAAAGCGCCGGTATATGCTTCGTTCTTTAAATGATTAATTTTGGTCTTTGGTTTATCAAAACCATTTGATTTTCTGAACTCAATAATTTTTCCTTCAACATTGATCCTTTCAATCTCTTTTATTGATCTATCAAGGATTACATCATTTTTATCGGCAAATAGAAGATTGGAGTATATAAGCTGATGGATATAAAAAAGTTCCAGTCGCTTCTTTTTATCAAAATCTTTAAAAGTATCCAGCACATCAAAGCTAAAATCTTCAAACTTTTCATCGTATTCCTTATTAATAATAAATTCAACAAACTTGTTCCATTCAATATCAAGCTTTAACGGAATAAGTAAAGTATCAATAATTGGTTCTATTTTACTGTATTCAATGCTATTGACCTGAAGGTGCAAATTATCTTCCCACTCTTTAAAAAACACTTCACCAGAAAGATTTTCAAGATTACCATGATGCCGTTTAACAGCAGTGAAAACAAAAACAGACAACAATTGCTTTATTGTTTCATTACCATCTAAAGTTTTAAAATACCCTTCAGCGACAAAAAATGCAAACAAAGCTGAAAGCAATGCATGATTTTTAAGCTGATTATGTGTTCTGTCAGGGTTACGGATATAATCCTGAAAATATGAAGTGGCTTTGGCAATATCATGAAAAGCCGCTGCAATATAAACCACATCGGCAATCAATATTCTATCATCGGTATTTTTGAATAGAAAAGAAAAACTGTATTCCTTCCTTTTAACATTTTTGATAGCAATATTTGCTACTTCCGATAAATGGTCAATCAGTAGCTTATCTGGATGCGATAGTAACTCTTTCATAGGAAAGCAATATTTCCATATTTACTTACAGTATAAAACTTTTTAACCTTTGCTTTTATGGGTTTTCCGTTTTTTTCGATTAATACCTCTGAATATTCCTGAACCTCCCGGTTTTTATTCATTTCAATGGGTGCATTATTGGCAGCATACATAGCTGAATAATCGAATTCAACAGGATTCTCATGGAAAGTCTGGCTTAAATTGACAGCCGTGATTATTTCAATTAAGTCGGCATGATTATTTTCAATTGATTCTGCCTGAGTTAAATCAACATATTCTATATCAGCAGTAAGTTGAGCCAATCCGAAATATGGAGTGAAATGATGATTTTTTTTCTTAATTCTTTTCTGCAACTCCTCAAATTTTTTATTTTCATTCATGCCTAAAAACACACGATATTTAGGATTTTTTAGCAGTTCAAATTCAATTTGGGTTCGTCCGGCCTTGGTTAAATCATAAAACGAAGTTTTGGTATTTATCAGATTAAAACCAATATTTACCTTTTTTACCGGATTAAGTATTTGAATTGCTATACCAGCATTTTCTTTTGAGAAAAACTCCTGGACAGGAACAGCACCTTCAGGGTAAGTACCATCGCGTAATTCCCGTTCCATACCGAGTATAGCTCCAAGCATTCCGGCAATGGCTGTTCGAGTAGGAATGGAATATGTTAACGGCGATGTTGTTGTGTTGTATTTTCGGAAATGCCCATATTCGCCCGATATGTCGAAAATGAGAATTTCCTTAAAGTTCATTTTTACTTATTTTTTCAATGGTTTCATCTTTATAAACAAGTTTCAATCTGCTGTCAGCTTTAAAATCAATGCTTTCAATTTTTTCATTATTGGCTTTTAACACATCAATCAAATTGGAAACATCGATTTTAAAATCCTCAAGACTTCTGATTTGCAATTCGTTAATATCACCCGTATCAAGTTTAACTCGTTGACGTAAACCACCAATATAAAATGGCTCCTTGTAATTTATTGTCATCAATAACAATGGAGTTTGTCCGAATTTTGATCTAGTTATTAAGTTTTTGGTTCCATTCCATATTCCTTCCAATAATAGTGCTTTATCATCTTCAGTCATTTCAGAATATTGTGCAGCTTTTTCGTTAATTATCCCATTAAATCCTATGATCGCGTAATGCACTTTGTATTCGATTCGGAAAGTGGATTGACTCTTTTTATCACCAGAAGCAAAAGCACCGGTACCTTGTTCTTCAATTATTTCAGTCTTATTTAAGGAACGTCCCATTTGGAATTGCGTAGGTCCGGTAAAAGTTATTGAATCATTTTGCAAAGGAATTACTCCACCAAATATTCTGATGTCAATACAGGTTTGTAAAATGTTTTTAACTTGCTCATCAAAATCTTTAGCCCGCCTTTTCCCGTCTTTAATGTATTCTTTGTCTCCCTCCTTATATTTTGTTTCCCTGACAAAAACATCTTTGCCGTCAGTTCCATTAAAGCCACTATATTCGTACCAGTAATCTCGTATTGTGCGCTTTAATCGAACATCACTTACCAATACCGTACTGTTTTCCACATCAAAACGCGGACGGTTTTCATTTAAGGGATCACCGTTAGGGTTTGCGTTTTCAATGTCGTAAAAAAATAGGATTTCACTTCGGTTGTTTATTATCTCACTCATAATTAAAATATTTTATTGGTTATTGATTTTTTCTTTTTCGTGTTTAAACGTTTTTCCCAGTTCGAGTCCTGCAACAAAATAAAACGATAGCTCATTGTTTGACAAAGCATTCAGCTTGTTGCTATTTACAATAAAATACCTGTTAATGATTTGCCTCAAGTCTTCGTAAACATAAAAACTTTGATAGGCTTCGATTTTAGCCAAAGCTTCGATATAAACATATTTTAGCAATTCGGGATTTAATTTATACCCGCGAAGTTTGTTCTCAAAAGGAGTATTATTCAGATTTGCCTGCTGAATATCAAATAGAAAACGTATTAAAACTCCAACGGCAAACACCCCCACTTTGACATTGCTATCGAGAAACGATTTGTTTTCGGTAACAAAGCGGTTAAATTCTTCAACATTGAATGTTGTCTTCTTTTTTTCAATATTTTCTGTTTCCATATATTTATATATTTTGTTATAATTAATGATTTCCAACCCTTGTAGATAATATAACAGCATAATGGATTTTTTTACAGTCCATAAACCAGGTTCTGTCCAATTATCAGAAGTTTTTCTTGCATTGTAGTTTTTTCGATAAAGTTTTATAATATTTTCAAATACAAAATTTGGTGACAGTGGCTTGCCAAGAAATATCTTTTGTACAACAGCTAAAAAATCTTTATCAAAAAAGTACTTTATGATTTGAAAGCTGAATCTTAAATTATGTGTTTCCTTTTTTA